>Ga0256834_1001251_pt1 | contig 17663 bp, 12 predicted proteins | sample 4281140metaG_FD_190536 | JGI IMG/M metagenome (GOLD analysis project Ga0256834, IMG submission 190536) | Hydrothermal vent microbial communities from East Pacific Rise, Pacific Ocean - 4281-140 | ecosystem: Environmental > Aquatic > Marine > Hydrothermal vents | place: Pacific Ocean: East...
AAATAAATTTTTTTCAACGTTTTTTCAATCGTTTGCACAAGGGAATGTTCTCTTAACTGTTTGACAGAGAGATTCACAGATATACACTTTGGATCAAATCCTTCTTGGTTCCAAAGTATTAACTGAGTAGAAACTTTCTCCAACACTATTTCGCCAAGTTCTATAATAAGTGAGCTACTTTCTGCAACATGTATAAATTTATCTGGAGATAACAATCCCAACTCTGGATGTTCCCACCGTATAAGTGCCTCTAGCCCAATAGTTTCATTCTTAATTACATCTACAATAGGCTGATAATATACAACAAATTCATCTTTTTCTATACCTTTTCGTATACTTGTTTCTAATGTTACACGTTCTACAGCTTTCTCTGTCATCTCAGGTTTATAAAAGTGAAATAAGTTATTACCAGCTTTTTTTGCACTATACATTGCAGAGTCTGCACATCTTAATAAGTTTTTTGAATCTAACCCATCCTCTGGATAAAAACTTACGCCTATACTTACAGATACATATAGTTCATTTTCTTTTATATACATCGGTTGACTTATTGTTTTTATTAGTTCCTTTGAAATTTCAGCTATCTTAAAAACATCATCTAAATCTTCCATTAACAAGGTAAATTCATCTCCACCAAGTCTAGCTATAGTGTCTGATTGACGCACAGAGAGTTCAAGTCTTTTCCCAACTATTTTTAAAACTTCATCTCCCACATGGTGACCTAAAGAATCATTAATCTCTTTAAAGTTATCAAGATCAAAAAACAATATAGCTAATTTACTACCATTTCTCTTTGCCTTCTCTATAGCATGTTCCAGTCTATCTGTAAAAAAAATACGATTGGGTAGATTTGTAAGTGTATCATAGTGTGCAAGGTGTTTATAGGCTTCTTTTTGTTCTTTTAACTTTTTTGCACTTTCTTGTAGTTCTAAGTTACTATCTTGATATACTTTTAGATGTTTTTTTGTTTCTTCTTTCACACGTAATTCCAAATCATCATTTATACGAAATAATTTTTGTTTTGTTATGGTTTCTCTATGTTCATATAACCATAATACCTGTGATGCTAATAGCATTATAACTATAATTAATGCGAGTGAGTAAGTGCTTAAGTTTAAAGGTATTAAATAATTTAAGGCAATAATACTTCCAATAGAAAATATGGTAAAAGCCATTCCTATTTTTTCATTACCCAAGAAATAAGCAAATACTGATAGTACTATATACCATGCGAAACGCTCATGTTCTTGAGGAAACATGCTTATTGCAATATTTATTAAACATAATCCAAATATTAAAAATAATAAAGCAATAAAAATATATTTATCTTTATTTTTTCTCAAAAAATATAATGATAAAATATTTAAAAAAATATAAACAATATTGCTAAATACAAACTCTATTTGACTTTGCAAAAATAAAAAGATTGTTAATAATGCTATAAAAACTATTAGTATAAAGATACTAGCATTCAAAAGTGCATACTTAGACTTTACTTCATACTCATCTTCACTAAAAACATGCCCACTTGTTAAAAAATTATTTAACAAAATATCAAGCTTAATCACTTTTATCCCCTCTTATTTTTGACTACGTTATCATATACATGCTATATATTTATAATAACATTAAAGCGTCAAAAAAAGTCAAATATATTATTTTGCTTTTTCTAAATACTTACCTTCTATCGTATCTACAACAATTTTTTGTCCTTCAAGTATGAAAAATGGCACTTGTACTACAGCCCCCGAGTCAAGTGTTGCTGGTTTTTTACCTCCTTGAGAGTCACCCTTAAAGTTTGGTGGTGTTTCCACTACTGTTAGCGTAATAGTTTGAGGAATCTCAACAGAGATAGCTTTACCATCATGAAAAAGGATATCTGCTTCCATACCATCTATCATAAATGAAAAAGTCTCTTTCCCTACCTGCTCATGAGTAAGCCCTATTTGATCATACGTTGTAGTATCCATAAACTGTAACATTTCCCCATCATCATACAAGTATTGCATTGTTTTTTGTTCTAACTCTGGTACATCAAACTTATCCCCTGCATGAACTGTTTTTTCTATGACTTTAGCTGTTTGGAGATTTTTAATTTTCATACGTACAAAAGCAGCACCCTTCCCAGGTTTTACATGATGTGCTTCCACTACTCTATAGGGATTCCCAGTTACTTCTAACCGTACCCCTTTTTTGATATCACCCATTCCAATTGTAGCCATAGTAACTCTCCTTAAAATAATAAAATATTATAACAAATAGATGATTTAAAGGGGGTAAAGGGAAGAAGGGTTATATTTAAAAAAGTTACTGTATACCTAAACATACACAGTAACAATCAAGTAGTTTATATCAACTTACTTAGTATCTTGTTTATCAAAATCCATAGCTTTTGCATTATCCATAAGTACAGGCACAAAAAGAAGTGAAACAAACACCGCAGCAACTGTACCAGAAATCAATGCCACACCAAGCCCACCAAAGACAGGATCTCCCGCAAGTAAGGCAGACCCTAATATAATAGCCACTGCTGTAAGCATAATAGGTTTAGCACGTGTGGCAGCTGCTATAGCAATAGCTCTACGTTTTTCCATACCTTCAACTTGCATAAGTTGTTTTGCAAAATCTATTAAAAGAAGTGAATTACGTGAAGAAATCCCTATCAATGCAATAAATCCAATGAGTGAGGTTGCTGTAAGGAAAAACGTCTCCGTAGTAAACCAATTTGCCACCCAATGTCCTACTATAACGCCAATAAGCGAAAGAAATGAACCTAATAATACAATTCCAGAGATAGCAAAACTCTGATAGTATATCACCAGTAACAAGAAAATAAGAATGAGTGCAGATATAAATGCTCCACCTAAATCTCTAAATGTATCTAGTGTCACTTTCATCTCTCCATCCCAACGTATAAGAAATTTTTCTCCTGTTTTATTGTCTTCTAAAGTAAAATCAAACATATAAGTAGAAAAATCTGCTTTAGTGATAATATAATCTTTCCCAAATTTTTCTAACAGCATATCACGTGCTTCCAATAAGGGATAAACTTGAGATACCATATCTGTCTCTGCAATGACATTTACCATACGTGATAAATCTTTATGCATAATCATAGGATTAGATTTTACAGAACGTACTGTAACGACCTCAGAAAGAGGAACCATCATACCTCTCATATTCATCAGGTTAAGTGATGCAAGTTTACTTACTAATGATTCTTTATTTGATGCATGTAAATATTTACTCTCATCATCTAAAACTAAAAATATTTCTATTTGATCTGGCGTATTTTTAGAATTTTTATGTGCAATGACCATACCTTCAAATGCCAAATATAAAATATTATTAACTTGTTTGACACTCAACCCAGATCTTGCAATCTTCTCTTTATCTGGAACCAATTCATACTTAATGAAGTTCTCATCTGCCATTAAATCTATATCTACCAATCCTTCTGTTTCAGAAAGAACATCTGCAACATCTACAGAAAGTGATCGAATTCTTTCAAGGTTTTCTCCATGTACCTCTACGACTATAGATGCTAATGTAGGGGGACCAGAAGGTTGTTCTACAAACTTAATATTTGTTCCTCTCAATAAAGGGACACAAGCCTTTTGTATCTCTGGTCTTAAACGTTGTACCATTAAAAAAGAAGGTTCTGTTCTATGATGTTTATCGGTAAGGTTAATAGATATTTCTGAAACATTTTCTGTCTGCTTCATACTAGCCCCTTTAACTAACCCTGCATAATCTAGTGGGATACCTTGTCCTAAAAAAAGTTCTATGTTCATAATTTCTTTCTCTTTTTTTAAAAAACTAATAACACACTTACTAAGCTCTTTTGTCTGATCTATAGAGGATCCTTTAGGTGTATCTACATAAATAGAGAATGTGTTAGCACTTTTCCCTGGTAGCATTTTTGCTAACACCATCTTAGTAGGAAACATCAAAAGAGAAAGGAAAAAAGCTGCTACTGTTGCAAAAATCATCAAATTCTTTTTTACTTTACTATTGAGTATGCCGTAAATAAAACTTTCTAAATTTTTCATTATTTACCTTCCTTTGTATCTACTTTAGTATCTGTATGTTTATGCTCAGGTTTTTTAAGTAATTTTAAACTTAAATATGGTGTGAATATATATGCAACAAACAAAGATGCTATAAGTGCTACAGGCACGTTGTATGGGATTGGCTTCATAAATGAGCCCATCATACCCCCAACAAATACCATAGGCACCATAGTTAAAATAATAGCTAAAGTTGCAACGTTTGTAGGAGCACCAATCTCATCTGTTGCTTCAATAAGCAGTTCCCCCATCTCTTTATCTTCTGCACCATGTGCATGTAAATGCCTATGAATATTCTCTATCACTATAATCGCAGCATCTACCAGCAGTCCCAATGACAAAAGTAACGCAAAAAGTGTAATACGGTTCATCGTTTGTCCTGTCATCCAGGCAGTAAATAATGTAACTGCTAAAATAGCAGGAACAGAAAATGTTACAATAATTGATTCTCTCCAACCTAAAGCAAAAACCAGCATAAGTGCAATAATCACAATGGTTATAAGTAAGTGACTCATCAATTCATTTACTGCTTCATTTGCACGTTCCCCATAGTTTCTTGTGATAAGGTATCCTATACCATTTTTTTCGAACTCTGCTTCATAAGATGCAAGTACTTCTTTCACATCTTCAGAAACAAAAACCGCATTGGTTCCTGCAAGTTTTGCAATAGTCATTGTAATTTGTTGTTTTTCTTTTGAAAGTTCCGTAGCATTTTCATCTTTCATAAGAATCTTAGCGGTCTTAAAGTTTTGAATATCTACACCCTTACTTACCGTAGCAACATCTTTTAAATAAATAGGTGAACCCATGTATTGTGCAACAATAACATTCCCTACATCTTCAACACTTTCAATTGCATTTTTAACACCAAATATCATTAATTTATGATCTTTAGTTCGACCTTTTACATCAGGTACATCAACAGCAACTGACTGTATTGATTGCATAATTTGTCCCAAAGAAAGATGATATGCTGAGAGTTTACCTATATCTACTTCAATATTATACTGTGCTTTTCTCGCACCTTTTAAGGTTGTTTTTGCCACATTTTCAATGGCATTGACATGCTGTTGTACCTTACGTACCATTTCAAACATTTTCACTTCATCAATTACACTTTCACCTTTAGGATAAAAGGCTACTGTGACAATAGGAATATCTATATCAATATCAAAAGTTTTCACAATAGGCTGCATCGTTCCCTTGGGCATGCTATCCATATTTTGCATTACTTTATCGTAAAGTTTTAAGTTAGAGTCCTCTCTATTCTCTCCAATATAATACATAACATTTACAATACCTACATTATCCATAGCCATACCATAAATATGTTCAATACCGTGTACTTCCCTCAACTTACGTTCTAGTGGATTCACTATAATATTTTCAATCTCTTTAGGCGTAGCTCCGGGTAACACAACCATCACAGCACCACCAGAAATAGAAATCTGTGGATCTTCTTCTCTAGGCATAGTATTTAATGCCAAATAGCCCATAATAATAAGAAATGCTCCTAAAACAGCCGTAAGTGGACTACGTAAAAAACTTTTAGCCAATGTCCCTGCAATATTTATAACTTTATACTCTTTTTTTTCTTGCATCATGTCCTACTTTATAAGAATTTTGGCATACATACCAGGGTAAATGGAATGACCTTTGTCATCGAATTGTATCTTAATTTTAAATTTATGTGTCATAGGATTAGAACTAGGTATTAATGCACTAATCTGCCCAGATGTCTTTAATCCCATCGAGGGAATTTCAACTTCTAAATTTTTACCTATATGAATATGTCTTAATTGTGTTTCAGAAATTTCAGCAACAATTTTAAGTCGACTTAAATCTGTCAAAACAACAGCTGGCATACCGGGCATAGCCATTTCACCTTCATTCAGTTTTTTAGAAACAATAACCCCTTCATTGGGTGCAAGAATTTTTAAATAATGATATTGATTCAATACTTCCTCTTTTTTTGCTTCTGCTTGTTGTACTTGCTCTTCTGAAATTTTCACCATATCTTTTAAGTTCTTAGCTGCCAGTTGTAGTGTTTCTAATTCATACTTAGAAACCATTTTTTTCTTATAAAGTCTTTGATGTCTTGAAAGATTTGTAATAACATTATGATACTGATTTTTATTCATTTGTAATGCTAGCCTTGCTTGTGAAATCCCCAAATCAACTTGACGCTCTGCTGATTCAATCTCTTTAGAGTCTATTTCATATAAAAGTTGCCCTTTTTTGACTATATCACCCTCAGAAACAGCCATTTTTTTTACATATCCCATGTAACGACTTGTAATCATTTTTTGATTATCTGAAACCACAGAACCTGCCAAATTTATTTCTACCGCATAGAGTGAAGTCACCATTACACATGTTAATAAATATATTCCTATAATTTTCATATCTACTCTCCTTTATTTAAAATACTATTTAACTCAAATACTTTGGTATTACGTTTATTTTTAACAGACAAAAGTTTCAATAATACTTCTAATTCCTTAGATTGTTTTATAAGTAAGTCAGAAATAGAAATAATCCCTTCTTTGTATCTTGCACTATAATTTTCATATACTTTTCTCGCAAATCTCAATTGTTTTTTATAACTTTTTATATCTGCAGTAGCAGAGAATATTTCTGTTTCCAACTTTTTCACTTTTAATGCAATACCTCTTTTGGCAAGTGAGACTTCATCTTGAACTTTCATATAATTTACTTTGGCACGTTCTAAATTTGCAGCATCAATGCCACCATTAAAGAGATTCCATTCCAATTGAAGACCCACAGTATAAAAATCTTTATCTCTAAATTCATTCCAAAATTCATTGTCAGCTGAACCATATTCTGCAAAAGCCCCTACAGTGGGCAAAAAGTTTGACTTTTCAACATTCAACACCATTTTTGTGATTTTTAAACCTAAAAGTGCCTTTTGGATGTCAATATTATTACTTTCTATTTCCTTTTTATCTGCATAAGGCATAGGTGCCATATCATTCACTTTTTTGATAGAAAGTATGTCTGTATTAAGTAAAAAAGATAAAAACTGGTAGGCTAAGTCCTTATTTAATTTTGCCTGATTGTACATACTCATTGCTTCTGCTTTACGTGCTTCAACTTCTAGTATATCAATTTCCTGTGCATAGCCTTCTCTTCTCATGGTTTTAACAATTGTTTCAAGATGCTTAATATTTTTAATAATTTTAAATAAGTTAGCAATATAATTATCTACCAATGAAATATCATAAAATGTTTTTTTTGTCTGAAACACTTTTTCATTCATCAGTTTTTTTGTATCATATTGACTCATCTTATGTAATGCATCTGTAATCCGTCCATACTCAGTAAGTTTTCCTCCTGTATAAAGAGGTAGCATATATGATATTTTTGTTAGATAATGGTTTCTAGCCTTTGGATAATTTAGAGTATCTGGTTTCACTTGTAGTAATCCACTCATATCTTGTGGTAACTGTCCCTGTGCAGCACCACCTATAGCTTGTCCCAGTGGTGTTAAAAACTCATCAAACCCAAAATCACCAAAATTTGCTTCTCTGCTTTGTAATTTAAATCCAAAAACATTTCCTGCATCATTAGAACGCATTGCCGTTACAGAAGCATCAAGCTTTCCAAAATGATTCCCTTTTGCAGCTTTAGCTTCATAAGCTTTCATTTGTGCATTAAAACGAGATATTTTCAATTCAAGGTTTTTTTTATCCAACATATCTAAGGCTTGAGATAATGTTAAATTTTTTACTCCTGAGAAAAGAGATAAAGGCAGCACTAATGACAATAAAATAATTTTTTTGAACAACATGCAATCACTCCCATAATTAGTAATTATTATAACAAAAGATAAGGGTTTTACCTAGCAGTATAACCTTAGAAGATGTATTCTACATCATGATTCTACATCATATAATATTAAATTATCTTTAACATTATATTTAATTATAATAAATTAGGTTTATGATTATATGCAGGAGAGAATTCTCCTTGATTTTTATATGCTGGCGTGAGATACGCTTATAAAAGCTTCTAAAGATGAGAGTTCATCCAATATTTTTTTACTTACCATTCCATCAACCCTTACAACAGCAAGTGCCTGTTGTTTAGAATCACGTCCAAGTCTAAAATCAGAGATATTTAATTCATTTTCAGCCATGATACGACCTACATCTCCAATAACACCTGGAGTATCCGTATTTCTAAAGAAAATCATAGTGCCCTTAGGTTCTACATCTAGAGTATAATCATCTATTTCTATAATACGTTGAACATTATCATCAAAAACAGTACCTGCTATAGAAATAGTTCCTTCTGTAGTTGTAAGTTTTACACATACCTTATTAGTAAACCCAGAGTTATTTGGTTTTACTTCTGTGCTCACTTTGATACCACGTTCCGCAGCAACAAATTCAGCATTGACATAGTTAACTTGATCTCCCACTGACTCAGTAAGTACACCTACGGTTGCAAAAGTACTCATAGACTCCAAATGTTCTGATACTGAACCTGAAGCCATCACTTTTATAGACTTCACAGCAGATTTAGTAACTTGTGCTGAAAGGTGTCCTATTTTTTGTACGAGTTCAAGATAAGGTCTAACAAAATCTGGTAATTCACTTTCTTTAATAGGTAAATTAAGTGCATTCGGATATGAAATACCTTTTGCCGCGGCAATGGCATTTTCTGATGCTTGAATAGCAATATTCTTTTGAGATTCTTTAGTATTTGCCCCAAGGTGAGGTGTCACTGTGACATTATCAAGATCTAAAAAAGGATGATCCGTTGCCGGTTCTTTATCAAAAACATCTATACCTGCCATAGCAATTTTACCATTGGTTAAACCTTCCAATAATGCTTTTTCACTATACAGCCCACCTCTTGCACAGTTAATAAGAATCACACCATCTTTCATCTTTGCAATCTCTTCTTTGCCTATCATCCCAACCGTCTCAGTATTTTTAGGTGTGTGTATAGTAATAATATCACATGCTAAAATATCATCAAAATTTTTTGTATATTTAACATCAAGATCAGTCACTTTACTTGGATCAATATAAGGGTCATACGCAATAACATCCATTTCAAATGCTTTTGCTCTTATCCCTACACGTGAACCGATGTTACCAAAACCTATAATTCCTAACTTTTTATCTTTAAGTTCTGTACCATACCAGTCTTGTCTTCTCCATACGCGATCAAGTTTAAGATTATTATGTGCATAAGGAAACTTACGTACACAAGAGAGTAAATGTGTCATAGTAAGTTCAACCGCTGCAATCGTATTTGCAGTGGGTACATTCATAATAACAATCCCTTGCTTCGATGATCCAGGTATATCCACATTATCCACACCTACACCTGCACGAACCACTGCAGTAATATTTTTAGCTGCAGCTAAAAATGCATCATCTACATCTGTTGAAGAACGAGTAATTGCTACATCTGCCAAAGGAATAATTTCTGAAACAAGTTTATCTTTAGGTTCATCGGCAGCATTAATCAATACTATTTCGCTGTCAGCTGCTAAAATATCTAATCCATCTTGATGTATATGGTCACAAACAACAATTGTTTTTTTTGACATTGGTTAACCTTTTTGTAAATTTTGATGTACCTAATAAGCGTACATAGGAGAATATAATACGACTAATCATATTATGAGCTGCCTTACTGAAGGCAACCCAGTATTTTAACGAGGTTTTGAAACTTTGCTCTAAAAGCATCTGATAATACTTTAGTATTATTTTTTAAGTATATCACCAAAAGCATCACCAAGTGTCATGCTGTCATCTTTATCATTTTCATTATTAAATTGATCCATAGCTTCTCTCTCTTCTTGACGCTCAAGTTTTTTTACAGAAACTCTAATTCTATCATTATCTCCATCTATAAAACTAATCACACCTTTAATTTCTTGCCCTTTTTCAATTTCATCAAATTTTAAAGGATGAAGATCTTCTACTCTAATTAAAGCATCTACATTATTTTCAAGTGAAATAAATACACCAAAGTCTTTTTTATCTTTTACTATACCAGTAACAATTGCACCATTTTTGTTATTTTCAGCAAATGCTTTTACAGGAGATGCTTCAAGTGCCTTTTTAGAAAGTGAAATTTTACCAGCATCTCTATCGATTTTAATAATTTTTACTTCAACTTCATCACCAATAACAAGTTCAGATTTTGCATTTTTAGATTTATCCCAAGAAATCTCTTGATTATGTAAAAGTCCTTCTATGGCACCTACTCTAACAAATGCACCAAAATCTGTAATAGAAGTCACCGTACCTTTTACAATATCAGATACTCTATTTTCAGAAGTAAATGCATCCATAGGTTTAGGGAGTAAATTTTTAAGACTTACTCTCAATCTTCTTGCTTCCTTATCTATTTCAATTACTTCAACATTTATATCTGTATTATTTTCTAAATAATCTTTAGGGTGTTTAACATTTTTATCCCAAGAAATTTCAGATACATGAAGAAATGCCTCAAGGTCTTCACCTAAATCAACAAATACACCATAAGGTTCTATATTTGAAACTGTAGCAGTTACAGTATCTCCTACACCTATGATAGCATCAATATCTTCCCAAGGATCAGGATTTGCATCTTTGATAGAAAGAGAAAGATGTCTTTTCTTTTTATCATATTCAAGTGCAATTACATTAACTTCATCACCTTCTTCAAAATATTTAGAAGGATTCACTGGACCTTTGTGCGAAATTTGTGAATAATGTACAAGTCCATCCATACCACCAACATCAACAAACATACCATAAGATGTTATTTTTTTAATCGTTCCAATCACTGGTTCTTTATTTTCAAGTAATGCCCCAACAATTTCATCAGTTTTAGCTTTATCACGTTCAATAAGCTCTTTTCTAGAAACAACTACAGAACCTTTGTCTTTATCAACTTTAACAATAACAGCTTTTACTTTTTTACCAACAGACTCTACCCCTGGTTTAGAAGAAAGGTAAGAAAGCGTACGTGGCATGAAGAACTCTAAGCCATCTACTTCAACTACATATCCGCCTTTATTTTTCTTGGTCACAATACCTTCTATAATGTACTCTTGCTCTTCATCATATTCAGCAATAAATTCATTAAGTGCAACACGGCCTAGTGCTGCTTTATGAGAAACACGTCCTCTTCCAAGAGTTACCACATCTATCGTATCATTTACAGAAAAAGAAATATTTCCTTCTTCATCTGTAATTTCTGCAAGATCAAGATTTGCATCTCTACCTCCACCTATATCAACAACCACTAAATTATCATTTTCATCTATCTTTACAATTGTACCTGTAACTAAATCACTTTTTGATTCTGTTTTTTTAAACGATTCCTCGAGCATCGCTGCAAAATCTTCTGTTTCATCCATTTCGAAATCTTCGAACTTCATACCTATCCTTATCTATCACACAAATTTTGCGATATTATACCTGTTTAACCATAAATAATTCTTACAAAATATCTAGTATTTAATGTATTGAAGGATAGTAAGGTCTTACTCTTATCGTAATAATTTATTGGGATATACTTTCCAAAACATCAAAATAATTTGGAAATGTTTTTGCTGTACATTCGGGGTCATTAATGGTTACCGAGACATCATCAAGTGCTAGAAGAGAAAAACACATTGCCATTCTATGGTCATCATAAGTATCAATATTTGCATGTTTTAAGTGCTTAGGTGGGCTAATTTTTAAATAGTCTTCACCCTCTTCGACTTCTGCACCAACTTTACGCAATTCAGTAGCCATAGCAAAAAGTCTATCTGTCTCTTTTACTCTCCAGTTATAAATATTTCGTAATACCGTTGTACCTTCTACAAAAAGTGCTGTAGTTGCTATGGTCATTGCTGCATCAGGGATATGGTTAAAATCCATATCTATTGCTTTCAAAGTATCTCTCGTGATAGAAATATAATTATCACCCCACTCTACTTTCGCACCCATTTCTTCTAAGACATCTACAAACGCTACATCACCTTGGATACTCTTTTTACCAATACCTGTAACTTTTACAGTTCCACCTTTTATGGCGGCCGCTGCCAAAAAATATGAGGCAGAGGAAGCATCACCTTCTACCATAAATGTATCTATAGCTTTATAGGTTTGTCCCGCTTTAATAAAAAATGTTTTATAGTTATTATGTTCAACCACAACACCAAATTTTTTCATAATGTCTAAAGTAATATCAATGTAAGGTTTAGATACTAACTCGCCAATAATAGTGATTGTCATATCATTTTTCGCCATAGGTGCCGCCATAAGAAGTGCGGTTAAAAATTGACTTGAAATGGCCCCATCTATGCTTATTTCTCCACCATCTAAACCACTGGCCTCTATTTGCAATGGAGGGTATCCATCATTTTCTTGATACGTTATCTTAGCACCTGCCTGACGTAAAGCATCAACCAAATGCCCTATGGGTCTCTCTTTCATACGAGGTTCACCCGTAAGTACAAACGTACCCTTTCCTAAACATAAAGTTGCACAGAGTGGACGCATGGCTGTACCTGCATTGCCTAAAAAAAGTTCTTTTGAGGTAGTTACATTTATTGTACCAGCATTACCAACTACAGTACACACTGTTTTATCAGAAGAGAGTTCATATTCAATACCTAATTTTCTTAAGGCATTAAGCATATATCTTGTGTCATCACTTTCTAAAAGGTTAGTAATTTTTGTTGTACCTTCAGCCAAAGCAGCCAAAAGGAGTGCTCGATTAGATAAACTTTTAGATCCAGGGAGATTCACCTCTCCACCTATTTTATTCACAGGTTTAAGTGTCAAACTATGCATCTTTTAGGCTTCTACACTTTTTAACGCTTGTATTTTATCTATCACATTTTGAACAATCCAATCAGGTGTTGATGCTCCAGCTGAAATACCACAAAATGTTTTTCCATCAAACCAAACCTCTTCAAGTTCCTGTTCATTCTCAATCAAATAACTGTTCTCACAATCGCGAACACAGATACTATGTAACTGCTTAGTATTAGAAGAATGCTTCCCCCCTATAACAATCATTACATCTGCATTTTTTGCTAGTTCAGCAGCTGCATCTTGATTTTCAAAAGTTGCATTACAAATAGTATTAAATACACGTATTTCTTTACGTGTACTCATAAGTGTAGCTACTATTTTTGCAAAATCTTCAGGTTTTTTAGTGGTTTGTGAGACCACTGCCACTTTACCATTTAAAGGCAATGCCTCCAATTCTTCAGGCTCAAGTACAATAAAAGCATCTTTGGGGTCTTTCGCATAACTTACCACTCCTTTTATCTCAGGATGATCTGCATCTCCAAAAATAACAATGCTATATCCATCTCCACTCATATTTTCTACAATATTTTGTGGTGTTGTCACATAAGGACAAGTAGCATCAATGATTTTGTGGTCTTGTTTTTTTAAAAGAGCCAATTCATTTTTGGGTATACCATGGGTACGTATAACCACTGCATCATCGGTATGGATGTCCTTAATATCTCTTGCAATATCAATATTAAACCCTTGTTTGAGTCTATTAATTTCATCTTTATTATGTATAAGCGGTCCATAGGTAACAGAACCTCTATGCTCTTCAGCAATCTCAATTGCTCTTTTTACGCCAAAACAAAATCCATAACTTGATGCCAATTGTATTTTCATTTTCATTTACCTCAACTCTGCATTACATTCTTTTTCCAATGATATCATGATCTGACTCATCACTGACTCTATGTCACCTTCTTCAAGTGTCTTATCCATAGACTGTATAAAAAATCTGATAGTGAGAGATTTTTTATCCCCCAACTTTTCATCTTCATAAATATCTATAGGATAACTATCTTTAAGCATATCAAGTTTTAATCCATTTAACACTTTGGCAACATGATAATAACTTAACGTTTTATCTATTACCACAGAAAGGTCTTTATAGACTCCTTGAAAATTAGAAATTGCTGTTGCATTAATATGTTTTGGTAATAACCTATCAAAATCAAATTCTGCTATAAACGTAACTGGTATACCATATGCTTCTTGTACCGAGGGATGAAGCTTAGAGATAAATCCACATACTTGCCCCTCTACAATAACATTGGCAGATTGATAAGGATGAATAAACCCATTTTTATAGGTACATGGCTCAAGTTCAAATGCACCTATCACAGCACCTACTTTTTGTGTAAATGTTCCAAAATCAATCAGTGCTGGTTTCCCTGCATTTTTAACAGTTTCCCCTTCAACATATCCAGAAAAAACAAAAGAAATCATTTCACTTTGCTCACGTTTTTTCCCAAATACTGCACCAATTTCAAATAAAGGGATAGATTTTTTGGTATAAGAAACATTACGTTTTACTGCTATAAGTTGATTAATTAAAAGTGTGCTTCTAAGCGTATTTAATTCCTCAGCTATAGGGTTTACCAATGCTAATGCTTCTTCTGTTACAGCAAAACCATATTTTTCTAAAAATACTTTGTCTGAGAAGACATAAGAAACATTCTCATAAAATCCTGCCCCAACTGCACGGTTTTTAAATTCTTTTTTTACTTTATATCTATCTGTCACATCATTAAGTCGTGGTTTTTCTGCAAAAACAAATGGCTTTGCCTCAATATTATTAATCCCAATAATACGTACTACTTCTTCTGCAATATCTTGAATATTTTTTATGTCATGTCTAAAAAGTGGAACAGATACTGCCACAATATTTCCAGACATTTTTGATATTTCAAAGCCAAGTTTTTCTAAAATAGTCACAATTTTTGAAAGTTTAACTGGCATACCGATAATGGAAGATATCTCCTCTGCATCTACTACAACTGTCTCATTTTCCCTAGATACATCTACATTTAATGAACCTTCATAACACGAGATGTCCGTATATTTATCCATTAGACTGGCAAACAAAGAAAGACCAAAATCAAGTGAGGGGTTAGACCCACGTGATGTTTTATAGTATAAATCATCCGTTTTCATACCCTCTATTGATACAGCTTCAACTAAAGTATCAGGGTTTATATAGCTAGCTTCAATTAACAATGATTGGGTATTCTCATCTGCTTTAAAGTCATCATTTTGACTTACCCCCACAAAAGAACAAGTCTTCATACTTGTTTGTACTGCCATAATACCTTTAGTTTTAGCTTCTATTTGTACAGCTACCTTCTTTTTATCATCTCGAAACATCTCGCTATTATAAACACGAAGTATTACGCCCGTTGCATGAATAGCATATTGTAAAAGAGCATTAAGCTTATCTCCCGTTTCCACAGCAACCATAGCCAAACGGAGCTTGATTAAAACAGGATTTTCCAGCATATGTACTGTAGCTAACTTATAACAAAGGTCTGCATCCATTTTACCTTCTGACTGTATCACTGCTTCTCTTGCGATACCAAGTTTCATCTTCTCTTTTGATTTATACTCAAATGTTTTCATCTCGATGTCAAGTGCTGTAGATAAATCTCTAGCCACACCATACACAGATAAACAGTCTCCTCTATTTGCCGTAAGTTCAAGCTCAATGATAGTGTCTGATACCTTATCATATTCACACAATTCACGACCTACTACAAGCTCACCAATACTCGAATCAAGTATCATAATCCCTTTACCCATATCAGGCAATCCTAGCTCAAAAGAAGCACATACCATCCCTTCAGACTCTACCCCTCTAAGTTTGGCATGTTTGATTTTAAAATCCCCAGGAAGCACCGCTCCTATGGTTGCTACGGCTACATACTCAGCATCTACTACATTGGCCGCACCACAAACGATTTGTCTTGTACCTGAGCCAACATCTATCTGACAAACATTTAGCTTATCTGCATCAGGATGTTTTTCAACAGAAAGTATTTTACCTACGACTACTTTTGCATCGATATCAATTTTATTAAGACTATCTACTTCAAGCCCAATACTATTAAATGTCTCATAGAGCTTCTCATTAGACACACTCTCAAGGTCTATAAATTCTTGTAACCAAGATCTTGTAATTATCATCTAAATTGCTCCAGTAATCTTATATCTCCCTCAAATAGAGACCTCAAATCAGGTATCTTGTGCATTAACATTGCAAAACGTTCAACACCTAAACCAAAGGCATAGCCACTCACATCTTCATATCCTACAGATTTAAAGACATTTGGGTCTACTATTCCACAGCCTAGTACCTCTAGCCAACCTGTATGAGAACAAATACGACAACCCTCACCTTCACAGAAGATACAAGAGATGTCTACTTCAGCAGATGGCTCAGTAAACGGGAAAAACGAAGGTCTAAAACGTACCTCAACATCACCAAACATATAGTGTAGAAAATCCTTTAGTATAGACTTTAAGTTTGCAAAACTTACCTTACCTTTTTCATCTACCACTAAACCTTCTACTTGGTGAAACATAGGGGTATGCGTTACATCAAAGTCTCGTCTAAACACAGTACCTGGGGCTATCATACGGATCGGAGGCTTCGTCTCAAGCATCGTACGTATTTGTACAGGTGAAGTGTGTGTTCTAAGTAATCCACCATCTTTGAAGTAAAACGTATCTTGCATATCACGTGCAGGGTGGTACTTAGGGAGGTTCAACGCTTCAAAGTTATGAAAGTCATCTTCTACCATAGGACCAGATTCTACTGCAAAGTTAAGTGCCACAAAGTAATCAATGATTTTATCCATCGTCTCCATCACAGGATGCAAGGCACCTTTTTGTGCAAGTGTTCCATACAAAGACACATCTATCTCTTCAGACTTTAATACTTCTTCTATAGCCACAGTCTTAAGTACTTCATAGCATTCATCAAAAGCACTTTGTAATGCTGCTTTGGTTTTATTGAGCCCTTCAGCAAAGGCTTTCTTCTCTGGGGCGGGGACATCTTTCATCTTAGCAAACTCAGCTGCCATAACGCCCTTTTTACCAAAAAGCTCTACACGTACTTTTTCTAGCACATCAAGTGAATCAGCCTGAACTATTTTATCTTCTAATTCTTTCATTTATTTCCATTTATGTCGTTGTAATAACTGTGATTTTATCTAAAAGTTCATAATAAGGGGATTTATAACACTTTTTGTGTGTTATAATTAAATAAAAAAGGACACATCCATGTGTATATTTTGCAAAATTGTAAACAACGAAATTCCTAACAATACCGTAGCAGAAAATAAAAACTTTCTAGCCTTTCATGATCTCTACCCAAAAGCACCTATCCACGTACTCATCATCCCTAAACAACATGTAGACTGTTTTCAAGACGTTACCCCAGAAACGATGGCAAGTATGACTACTTTCATACAAGAAGTAGCTACTAAAATTGGCGTTGACCAAACAGGTTATAGGCTCATTACTAATAATGGTGAAGATGGAGGACAAGAAGTAGGACACTTACATTTTCATATGTTAGGTGGAGGAAAGATAGCGTGGGATCATTCGCATGAAAATAATCATAAGAGTTTATAAAAGGATAATACTATGCCCAACAACAAAATAAACCTCACACCCAAAGACTTCTCGTTCATTTGCCCTTTAAGTATCGATGAGCTTACACCCATTGAAGGTGGGTATCATTGTGATAGTTGTGAGAAAAAAGTCTATG
>Ga0256834_1001252_pt1 | contig 17654 bp, 19 predicted proteins | sample 4281140metaG_FD_190536 | JGI IMG/M metagenome (GOLD analysis project Ga0256834, IMG submission 190536) | Hydrothermal vent microbial communities from East Pacific Rise, Pacific Ocean - 4281-140 | ecosystem: Environmental > Aquatic > Marine > Hydrothermal vents | place: Pacific Ocean: East...
TTGTAAACAATGCCATCTTGCTCATCCACTTTGCGCTTGAACAGATCAATGAGGGAATGAATAAAAGAGACGCTATGCTTGAGTCTATTAAAATACGAACCCGTCCTGTACTTATGACTGCCTTTGCTGTTTCTGCGGGGATGCTTCCTGTCGCACAAGGTGCAGCTATCGGTCTTGAAAGACTGGCACCGCTTGGTGCAGTTGCTATCGGCGGTTTGATCGTGGGTACGTTCATGACTTTAGTATTTATACCTATTATGTTCATCTGGACCGTTAAAGAGAAGAATGTAAGAGAAGAGAGCGCCTCCTAGGCGTTACTCTAGGTATGTTAGTCATACAGTGACTTTATGTCAATAGATGCAAACAGATAGGGAATCTCAGTTTTATAGCATAAAAAAAGGCAGGGTTCCTATCTGCCTTCGGCAAGTAGCTGCAGGTAATCATGCATCTGAAAATAGCCTATCATCATTTCACACATCATTCTCCATACAACCTCCATACTCAGAAACAGCAGTAGAAAAAAGAGGATGATCAAAAGCTTTTTTTGTATGGAAAGTGCATGCATGCTTGTGGTAAAACGGCTGTAAAAAGTATTGATCCATGAGATATTCTGAATAATATATTTTCGTGAAAGATAGAGTATGAGAGGAAAAAGTAGTGCACCGATATAGTAGCAGACAATCAGGATGTCTGCGGCAATAAAATGTTTAAATGAAAGAAAATCAAAAAATGTCTGCATCATCAAGTCTGCCTTTTGTCGTATATTATACTAAAAGTAGATCAAAGATTCATCTTTGGTTGAGATTGGGAGAGTATAATCGACCTTATAATTAAGAAAAGGATAATAAAATGAAATATAGAACTTTTTTTGACGAAATAGAAACGATAGTGGTAGAAGATGAACTTGCAAAGTTCCTGGGTGTGAATGAAGATGGTGTCATTGTGTTTTCCTACGCTGATATTGTGAAAACAGCAGGACATAGCTGCGGTACGGTTGCAGGTGCATATCTCATTGCACAAGAAGGGCTGAAAACACTCTACAAAGAGGGACTGCCTAAAAGAGGTGAGATCAAGGTTGAGCTTAAAAAAGCTCCTCGGGATGACAATGCTGGTGTGGTGGCTGCTGTGCTGTCTACCATTACAGGTGCCACTGAAGCGTATGGTTTTGGCGGTATTCCCGGTGGTAAATTTAACCGAAGAGATCTACTCTTTTTTGAAGCCGACATTAATACCGCGGTAAGGTTGACACGCCTTGATACGGGAGAGAGTGTAGGTGTTAACTATATGCCAAAAAAAGTGGTTGATCCCATGGCAATACTGATGAGTGCCATATCTCCAAATGCGACAGAAGAGGACAAAAAGAGTTTTCCTGACCGCTTTCAGCATATGGTGCAGACAATTTTTGAAAACAGAGATAAAGTGATAGAGGTATTATGAACAAATCAAAAGTCTTTAAGTTTGGTATAGCAGCAGTTGTTTTGCTTGCCGGTGCAGCTTTTTTCTACAAAAAAGTCTACGTTCCCAAGTCAACGTATGAAGTGTACCATGCAAGTAAAGGCTCTACAGCGGTTGAAGTGTTTGGTATCGGGGAACTGGATGCCAAAGATATCTACCCTGTAGGTACATCTACGGGAGGGAAGATCCTTACTGTAGAGACCGATCAGGGGCGTAGCATTAAAAAAGGTGATCTGGTTGCAACACTTGACCCTGTGGATCTCAAGAAAAAGTTTGATACGGCAAAAGTTGCTCTCAAACGTGCGAATATTGATTTGGAATCTGCAAAAAAAGAGCTGACAATAAGCAGAGAGCAGGAAGCGTTGGCTTTGAGTACCTACCAAAAAGATCTTGAAGTGTATAACGCAAATGGGATCTCAAGACTCGCTTATGAAAAGAGTAAAACGGAAATGCTGACCTCTAAAACACAGGTAGCTTTGGCTCAAAGTAAAGTCGCCTCTATGACCATACGTTTGCAAGAGATGAAAAATGATATAGAGGGACTTCAAAAGCGATTGGAACAACTGACGATCACTTCACCTGTTGACGGCTATGTGATTGAAAGAAATGTGCAACCGGGACAAGGTGTTTCTCCTTCGTTTACCCTTGTAAAAATCGTTGACCCTAAAACACTCTGGGTCAAAGCCTGGATAGATGAACGGATCAGTGGGAAAGTCAAAGTGGGACAGAAGGCAAAGATCACACTGCGTTCAAGACAAACACTTCCTTTTGACGGTGTCGTACGTCGTATTGCAGCAGTGAGTGACGCAGTGACCCAGGAGAGAGAAGTTGATGTCGGTTTTGAGAAGATCCCTGAACCTTTTTACATCAATGAACAGGCGGAAGTTTTGATCACCATTGAGACTTTCAAAGGCCTCTATAAAATTCCTTTACGTTATTTTGTCACATATAAAGGCAAAAAAGGTATTTGGATCAGAGAGAATGGAGAAGCGCATTTTCAAGTTCTTTCCATAATTGCCGAAGACAGTGAATTTGCCGGTATAGAGAAAGGTGTGGATGATCAGACAGAGATCTTGATTCCGGATGAGAAGAAAAAACCTCTATTTGAGGGGAGCTCTATCTCCATATGATCAATCTTGCAGCGAAAGACATTTCTCACTCTCTGAGTAAATTTATTATTACGGCAGTCGGGGTGGGTATGCTTCTTGGGATTGTATTGATCATGCTGGGGGTTTACCGAGGGATGATATCTGATGCCACAACCTTGATAGACGATATTAATTCAGATATCTGGGTAGTGCAGGAAGATACACTCGGTCCCTTTGCGGAACCTTCCAGACTGCATGAAGATTTCAAGAATACCCTTCGAAGTCTTGATGGTATTGCACTGAGCAGTGCCATGACTTTTCAAAATCTTCAGCTTCCGCATTCCAACGGAAAAACAACCAGAGTGTTTGCCGTTGGGTATGACCCTTTGGGAAAAATGATACCCCTGAATCCAAAACGGATCGTTGAGGGACGCGGACTTGAACATGATCACTACGAAATTGTTGTTTCCAAAAAAACAGGTTTTGTTCTGAATGAAAAGATCCCTTTAGGCCGTGACCTTTATACGGTAGTGGGTATTACGGAAAAAACGGTCTCTTCCGGAGGAGACCTGTTGGTTTACATGTCACTTAAAGATGCGCAGAACCTTCAGTTTCTTTACTCTAATGCACGTATCCGTGCAGATAGAGCCAGAGGTATAAAAGGCATGGACTCGCATATGGTCAATGCCGTTGTTGCAACAGTAAAAGCGGGACATACACCCACAGAAGTTGCTTCACAAATAAAACAATGGAAACACAAAGGTGTTTTCACAAACAATGCACAAAAAGAGATACTTACGGGAAATCTCATTAAGATGGCGAGTAAGCAGATTGGTATGTTCACAGTGATTTTACTTGTGGTCTCCATTGTCATTATTGCCATGATCATTTACAATATGACCGTTGAAAAGATCAAAGAGATCGCCGTAATGAAGCTGATCGGTATTCCCAATAAATTGATCGTCAAAATGATCGTTCAGGAGACCATGCTGCTTGGAGTGCTTGCCTTCATTGCAGGAGTGTCATTCTCTCATCTGATCTATACGAAGTTTCCCAAAAATGTTGTCTTGCTGACTGAAGATGCGGTGAGACTTTTTGTAGTGATTCTCATTGCTTCACTTTTGGCTTCTTTGTTTGGTGCCAAAAAAGCGATCGATGCAGATCCTACTTCAGCGATAGGGGGATAACATGGGTAAAGAGCAGGGAATAAGAGTTGAAAATCTCGTCAAGCATTTTGGTGAAGGTGAAACACGGGTAGATGTGATCGATGGTGCTTCCTTTACGGTAAACAAAGGTGAGCTTATTGCACTCATTGCCCCAAGTGGTGCAGGTAAGACAACACTGCTAATGATGATAGGCTGTGTCACGGAACCTAACGGAGGTACGATCTGGCTGGGAGAAGAGAAGGTCTATGAAGACGGTTGGCTGGTAAAAGATACGCGAAGTATTCGTAGAGAGAAGATCGGATTTATCTTTCAGGCACCGTATTTGATACCTTTTTTGAATATTATTGAAAATATTACATTGCTTCCTCAGGCAAATGGTGTCTCTCAAAAAGATGCCAATGCCAAAGCGATGGAACTTTTGACCTATCTTGACATTGCAGATAAAGCCAGGATGTCCGGTAGTCAACTCTCTGGTGGACAAAATCAGCGTGTCGCCATTGCCAGAGCACTGGCGAATGATCCGCAAATTATTCTAGCGGATGAGCCTACGGCTGCCTTGGATACCGAGCGATCAATTTCTGTGGTGAAGATGCTTAAAAAGATCGCAGAAGAACAGGGCGTTGCTGTGATTATGGTCACACATGATGAAACCGTATTGCCCTATTGTGACAGGATCATGGAAATTGTTGATAAGAAGGTTGTGATGAAAGATTCACTTTCAGATGTGAAGATCATTTAACGCTATTCACATCTGGTTCATTTAGACTTACTATTATCAGATATATTTTTATACGAAGGATATTTATGAAATTCGGAAAACCTGTTATTTTGACTTTAACCATTTTGGCTCTTTCTACGCAAACGTATGCAGCCCAAAATGCAGAGGCACTTTTTGATGCAAAATGTGCAATGTGTCACACTAAAACACGACCTGCTGATATGAGTAAAGTGACTGCGCCTGCTTTGATGGGTGTAATGAGACATGTCAAAATGACTTATCCTAAAAAAGAGGATGCTATAAAATTTATGGTGGATTATGTACTTGAACCAAGTAAAGAAAAGGCGATCTGTATGCCGGAAAAAATGAAACGCTTTGGATTAATGCCTTCACAGAAAGGAAATGTAACGAAAGAGGAGTTGGAGGTTATTACTATATGGATGTTTGACAACTTTCCTCCTAAAGGTTTCAGAGGTATGAGACAGCAGAATTAATTTAAAAAGGAATAAGAAGTGTTAAAGAAATGGATCTTGGTATCATACATTTTAACGGTCACGCTTTACAGCGATACCGTCTCTTTTACCCTTGAGAATGATTTTTTTGGTAGTAAAGAAGATAATCATTATACGAATGGTGTTTTTCTGGTATGGATGAGAGATGCAGAAGAGGAGAGTATTTTTAATACTTTCTTGAGTGATATGCAAACCAATACAGCAGTCTCTCTGAGCCATCAGATGTTTACACCTACGGACAAAGAAGCAACAGAAGCCTTATGGGATGATCTCCCGTATGCCGGATATGCCAAATTGAATTTTCTACTCTATAAATCCACAAAAAATTATTTCCATGAGTTTGGTTTTAATCTCGGTGCAATTGGACCGATAACCAAAGCAGAAGAGATACAGGATTTTTTTCATACAGTTGTAGGTGATGGTAAATTTAAAGGCTGGGACAATCAGCTTGGAGATCAGTGGATGGCAGGAATTTCCTATCAGTTTGCCTATAAAACAGATGCTCTGGACTGGCACGGTCTCAAGCTGGACAGTATTTCAAATATACGGGCGGAAGCAGGGAACTATTATACAGGAGCATTGATCTCAACGACTGTACGTATCAGCAGTTTTACACAAAACAGTTTTATCACAGCAGGAAGTTTTATGGTCACAGATGAGAGTGATCTTTTACATCTGGATAAAGTGAACGGTTTTGAGTGGGATTTCTCTGCAGGAGTCTTTGTAAATGGTGTATACAACTATTATATTGTTGATGAAGGTATTGACATGGGTTACACGATTGAACCTATGAGAAGTACGATCGGTTGGCAGTTTGCTTTGAATCTCATGTATGACAGCTTTCGTTATACCTATAAGTTGAAGTCGTCTCATGTCAATGATCAGAGACACAAACGCTGGGGCGGTATGACAATAAGCTGGCGTTTTTAAACGATGGTTTTATCTCTGTCAGCTAATTCACATTGGATTCATTTCTTTGTTGTAGTATGCCGAAGAAAATATGAAGGATAGACAGATGAAAAAAATATTTATGATAGGGATGGCCTTTTCCTGTTTTACGGTCAGTGCATTTGCTGTACAAACCGGAGAGGTATTGACACAAGTGACATTGGCGGGTAAGAATGGGGGTCTTAACGGCGATAAAGTATGGGATTCGACGCAACTCAAAGGTAAAGTACATGTGCTTCTGTATATGGATCCGGATGAGCGTAAAGAGGCAATGCCTTTTTTGGACAAACTGAACAAAGCCGACTTTCCTTCAACAGATTACTCTACGGTTGCCATTGTTAATCTTGCTGCGACATGGATGCCAAATATGCTGCTTGAAACGATGTTGGATAAAAAGCAAAAAGAGCTTCACAATACACAGTTTATTTTTGACAAAACGAAACATCTGGTTAAAAAGTGGCAGATGAAAGATGATGCGAGTAATATTCTGGTACTTGATAAAGACATGAAAATACTCTACAAAAAAAGCGGTACACTTTCGACACAAGATCAAAAAGAAATTTTGGATTTGGTTAAAGAGACGTTAAAGAAGTAAATAATAATTTTTATTACCTTACTCTAAGAATAGCTTGAGTAGTATGCCACTATATAAAGCATGAAAGGGACAGTTTTGGGAAACAAGATTATTTTTTTACTTATTTTTGTGTTCTCTTTCATCATTGTACATGACACTGTTCTTGATGTCATACAGACTGACCATGATAGTTTTATAACACAAAGTTCTGATACGAATGTAGATCATAAAGAGTATCAGCCTTTGACCCACTTACACAGTATGTTTCACTTCGTCGCATTGATAGAAAGTGAATATCCTGTACTTGAATCACCCAAAACACATATGTCAATAGCATCCGTTTTACTGGCATATCTCTATCACGATATAGAAGAAGATGATCGACCTCCTATAATCTAATACTTCTTTCCCTTATTTTAAATACAAAATTTACACAGCATCATACATTATTTAAAAAGAATGTTTGCAAAATAGCGTGAACAGCTTATGTGTAATACTGAGCAATAAACATATTATATAACTTATAAAAGGTAAACATAAATGAAACCATTATGGTTCATGATGATATTTGCCGTTATTTCTGTTTCAAAAACACAAATGATGGTAGATGATTCGACCCCGTTGCAAAGCTATAATCACAGACTGGCTCTCAAAATGAAGAAAGAATCACAAATGAAAAGACTGGTAAAGATCACACCCGGGACACTGGATACCATAGTAGAGAATACCTGTGGGGGAAAACTGCTGACTAAAAGACTTGCCCATAGAAGGCAGTTGCTGTTCTACCGAGTTTATACTGAAAAATGTGTTGTAGATATCAATGCACTTGATGGAGAGATCATAGAGAAGGAATGCAAAACATATGAATAATCGTAAAAATCTAAGACAGGGTATGCATATCGTGTTGCTTTTTGTTTTCTGTACAGAGTTTGCTGCGGCATCGATTTATTCATTGAAAGATGTGATTAAGACGAGCAGAAACAATAATACATTACAAAAGGCACTGAAGAATAAAACATTGGCTCAAACATCAAGAAATCTTGCAGATACTTCAGGGGATCCTTTTGAACTTAGTGGCACATTTACCAAAGCCGATCCTTATATAGGGGAGAAAGGCAATGAATATATGGTGGGCATGAGTAAAAAAGTCATGTTAGGCAATGTTCTGGAAGAGCAGCGCGCTGTGACTGCATTGAATAATGAAGCGGAACAGTTGGAGGGAGTCAAAAATATTTTTGCCTATGAGAATGGTTTAAAAAATCTTTACCATAGTCACTGTATAGAATATGAAGCTTACCAAGCATTTCAGAAAAATTATCATGATTTTGTCACACTTTACCGTAAAAAGAAAAAAGCATATCTGTATCAGGAGATATCAAAAAAAGAACTTCTTAATTTAGAGATAGAGAAAAACAGGCTTTATGCCAAACTCCAGGCACTTAAAATGGATCAGGAGATCTCCAGGCAGAGTATTCTTCGATTAAGTGCCTTGTCAGCTACTGGAGCAACACTTTCATGCAAAGATATGTACCCGATCAGAAGCAGAGTCGTTTTGGGAGAGACTTTAAGGCTCTCTAAAAAAGCATATGAAAAAAGGCTTCACAGTGCAGAGACAAAGTTCAAACGCTACTCGCATGCTTTGGAGTCTGTGGATCTCTCTATGCAGTATAATCAGGAGATAGATGTAGATAAGGTGGGAATAGGAGTTTCCATCCCGCTTACGTTCAGCTCTAAAAGATCGGAGCATGAAAGAGCTGCTGCATTGTATGAAAACAGTGCCGTGAGGTTTTCTTTTGAACAGGCGATGAGAGAAAAACAGAATGTCATAATGCGACTCAAAGCACAGTTGAAAAATCAGGCACAGTTACTCAAAGCTGTAAAACAGAATCATCAGGATTATGTCAATAAACTCTTACCGTTAAGTAAAAAAAGTTACGCACTTGGAGAAACCTCTGTGATTGAATATCTTTTAACACAACAAAGGTCTTACCAGTTGCAAGCAGAGGTATATACTACCCAAAAAGCATATTATGAAACACTGTTCACACTTTATACTGTCAGTGAAACAAAGGATAAAAAATGAAAAAATATATGATGGTCATAATACTGCTTACCCTTGCAATGTATGCAGAAAAAGTACAAATCACATCAGAACAGGAGAAGAACTGGGAGATCAATGTGGAAAAACCACAGCCGTCGACAAGTTATCCTTTGGGAGATTTCATAGCACAGGTGGTGACACCTCCTCCCCTGCTGCACACGATTTCCCTGCCTTTTGAAGCGAATGTGAAAAAAGTATATGTAGCGAAGTATCAAAAAGTAAAGAAGGGAGATGTGCTTGCCGAAGTCACGGGGACAAAGTGGATCGAGATACAGCAAAAAGCGATCGCAGATGCCATTGAATTCAGACATCATCATCATTTGACAGAGAGAAAGAATATGCTTTGCAAAGAAGATATCATTCCTCAAAAAGAGTGTGTTGCCGCCAATGCCGAACTTGAGACAGATAAGATAAAAGTGTCTGCTTCCAAAGCACTTTTGAAGAGTTACGGTGCCAGTGATGCTATGATAGAGAAACTTTTTAAAGAGCTGAAACTTTCGAGTACGATCAAGATCGTGAGTTCGGTTGACGGGAATATCATTGAATTCAATGTACGACCCGGAAAGAGTACCAATCCGGATGATGCACTGTTTGTTATAAAACAGAAGGGAGCTTTATGGCTGGAAGCGAATATTGAAGCAGAAAGAACCATTAAGCTAAAAGAAGGTGAAAAAGTCAGGATCTCCATGGCAGGCCACACGTTTGATACGGAAGTATTACAGCTTTCACCGGTGATCAACCCGGAAAACCAGACAAGGCAGGTACGGTTCCTACTGCCTTTGAATGCGCAGATATCATCGGGTTTGATCGCCTCCGCAAAGCTTACGCTTTTTGCAAAGGTACTTAAAGTGAAAAAAACCTCTGTGATCAAAGAGGGTAATACACAGATCGTATTCATTAAGACAAAAGACGGATTCATCGCTACACCGGTCGTTGTTCTTGCCGAAGGTGACAACAACTATTATATCAAACCGTCTCCGAGACTCAAGAATGACATTGCAGTCAATTCCATTGCCATTCTGAAAAATCTCCTGGGTGCAAACAATGAATAAGATCATAGGGTTTGCACTTGCCCAAAGGATGTTCTTTTCTCTTTTAGCCTTGGTGATCCTTGGTTGGGGTGTCAAGACCTACATGGAGCTCCCTGTGGATGCTTTCCCTGATATTTCGCCGACGCAGGTGAAGATCATTATGAAGTCCAACGGGATGACACCGGCGGAAGTAGAGTCTAGAATTACTGTACCGATCGAGACAAAAATGGTGGGTATTCCTTACGAAACAATGATGCGTTCTACAACCAAGTACGGTCTTTGTGATATTACCATTGATTTTGAAGACGGTACCGATATCTACTGGGCGAGACAGCAGGTCGGAGAGAGGCTTTCCGATATTAAAGATGAATTACCGGAAAATACCATGGGCGGCCTGGCACCGATCTCCACACCGCTAAGTGATATTTTGATGTTCACCATAGAGTCTGATGCCCTTTCTCTGGAAGCAAAACGTACACTGCTCGACTGGATCATTGCACCGAAGATAAGAGCTATCAGCGGTGTTGCAGAAGTCAATGCCCTTGGTGGAAAGGTCAAGACGTATGAAGTGGTTCCTGAACTCAATAGAATGAGGGCTATGGGTGTCACACTGGATCAAATATTTCATGCCTTGGAAAAGAATAATAAAAATGACGGTGCAGGGCGTGTTTCTCAAGGAGTGGAAAGTATTTTAGTCAGAAGTATAGGCAGATTGAAAAATATTCACGATATTGAAACGCTGCCGATCGCGAAGATCGCAGACAGGATCATTACCATCGGTGATGTGGCTTCTGTACATTTTGGATTTTTGACCCGTTCCGGTTTTGTGAGCAAGAATGGGGAAGGTGAAGCAGTACAGGGTTTGGTACTTGGATTGAAGGGGATCAATACAGCGGTTGTTCTGGGTAAAGTGAAAGCAGAACTTTCAAAGCTTGAAAAGATGCTTCCCCATGGTACGAAAATTAATATTTTCTATGATCGTTCAGACTTGGTGAATTTGGCAACAGACACAGTAAAAAAAGCATTGTATGAAGCGATCGTCCTGATCATGATCATCTTGCTGGTAATGCTTGGAAACCTCGCTTCAGCGGTTTCTGTGGCACTTATTTTACCTTTTGCCCTGTTGATGAGTTTTATTGCCATGCAATATTTTGGTCTTACCGCAAACCTGATGAGTCTTGGAGGGCTTGCCATTGCCATCGGGATACTGGTCGACTCTGCAGTGGTGGTCGTAGAACATATTACGGCAGAACTTGGAAATGAGAAACGCCAACGACAGAGTAAACTGCATATTATTTATGAAGCAACAGTGGAGATGGCACCCTCTATCATTACGGGTGTACTGATCATCATCATTGTATTTATGCCATTGCTTACACTTGAAGGTTTGGAAGGAAAACTTTTCAGACCGGTAGCGCTGAGTATTATTTTTGCTCTTTTTTCTTCTCTTATTCTTGCATTGACACTGATCCCTGTGTTGAGTTCTTTTATTTTAAAGAAACGGCCGGACAAAGAGTCATGGCTGATCAAAAAACTGACAGCTTTCTACAAACCGGTACTCCTTTGGTGTATTTCCCATGTCAAAACGGTTGTACTTTCTGTAGTGGTACTCTTCGGCGGTTCTCTTTATCTGGCTGCGATCACCGGTAAAGCCTTCATGCCAACGATGGATGAAGGAAGCATTATTATCGGAGTGGAGATGCTCCCTTCGATCTCTCTGAAAGAGAGTCTGACACTAAATCTGAAGATCCAGAAAAAGCTGCGTGAGTCGGTACCTGAGATCAAAGAGATCATTGCAAGAACAGGAAGTGATGAACTTGGTCTGGATCCTATGGGACTGAATGATACTGACACCTTTTTGGTACTGAAAGACAAATCGGAGTGGAGAGAACCTTCCAAAGCCTTTGTCATTGAAGAGATCCGAAAGGTACTTGATGAATTTGTCGGGATCGAGTACAGTTTTACGCAGCCAATTGAGATGCGGGTCTCTGAAATGCTTACTGGTGTAAGAGGAGATCTGGCAGTTGCCATTTTCGGAAGTGACAATGCGGTACTTGAAGAGATCGCTGTCAAGATCAAAGCACTGCTTGAAAAAATCCCCGGAAACTCTGATGTGTACAAGAAGGCAAATGAGGGGGTAGAGTATTTTGAACTTGAATTTGATAAAAAAGCGATGGCCTATTACAACATCACACAGGAAGAACTCAATAATTTCCTTAAAGTGATGGTCAGCGGTGTGGATGTAGGTATTATACAGGAAGGGATGCGCCGTATTCCCTTAACGGTTAAAGGTGAAGAAAAGCTGAGGCATTCCCTGGATAAGGTTAAAAAACTCTATTATCCATTGCCTGATGGGAAAGCGATCCCACTCAGCAATTTTGTGAAATTCATTTCCAATAACGGACCGGTACAGATAGAGCATGAACACGGATACAGAAAAACCATTGTCCAGTCCAATGTTGAAGGACGTGACCTTGTCTCTTTTGTTGAAGAAGCACAAAAGAAAATTTCAGATGAAATCAAACTTCCGGCAGGTTATTATGTTGAGTATGGCGGTGAGTTTAAAAATCAGCAACGTGCCGCATCGAGACTGGCGATCATAGTTCCTTTGGCACTTTTCCTGGTTTTCATTCTGCTCTTTGTCTCTTTTGGCTCATTACGTCAGGCAATCATGGTCTTGATCAATGTACCTTTGGCACTTATCGGTGGGTTTATAGGCTTGTATCTGAGCGGAGAGTATATGTCGGTTCCTGCATCTGTAGGGTTTATAGCCTTGCTTGGGATCGCCGTATTGAACGGTGTTGTGCTTGTGAATTATTTTAATTATCTTGTAAAGAACGGTACAAGTTTGAAAGATGCGGTTGTTGAAGGTTCTGTTAAAAGACTGCGTCCGGTACTGATGACTGCGATGATCGCTGCTTTTGGGCTTCTTCCTCTGTTGTTTGCAACGGGACCTGGTTCCGAGATCCAGAAACCTTTGGCGATCGTGGTGATCAATGGACTAATCAGCTCGACTTTATTGACGCTGATCATTCTGCCGATCCTCTATTTGCGTTTCTCAAAAAAAGAGATGCCTAGGAAAAATGTATATTGATCTGTTCTCCTGCTATTAGCATTCTAAAGCAGGGGATGAACCCAAGTATGATAAAGAGAGACAGGAGTATTAGCATCCTGTTAACAATGGATATGTTAATATATTTCTTTCTTATGATTACTTCTTATGATTTATGATAAAATAAATGACTGATAATAAGGGATAGACAAATGAAACTCCTTTTGCTGGAAGATAACCAGATATTGAGTGAAACATTAGAAGATTTTTTAATTAGAGCTGGGTACGAGGTAGATTTGGCTTTGAGTGAAGAGGAGGCTGAAGAATTGACCTTTGCCAATCGTTATGACCTGTATCTCTTTGATATCAATCTTCCTTCCGGAAACGGTTTGGATTTTTTAAAAGCCCTTCGGCATGCAGAAGATGAAACCCCTACCATATTCATCACCGCACTGACAGATATGGATTCTATGGCACAGGGGTTTGAACTTGATGCCATTGACTATATTAAAAAACCTTTTGAACCGGAAGAACTTTTGATCCGGCTGAAAGCAAAATTCCGTGATGATATACTCTATTATGGTAACATTCAATATGACCCTAAAAGTAATGTTTTTCGTCAAGAAGATGAGATCGTACATATGGGAAAGGTACCTTGCCGTGTTTTTACCAAACTTCTATTGAATGTGGGGAATGTAGTCGCACAAGATGTACTTTTTGAATGTCTTGAACAGCCTTCCGGAAATGCACTGCGTGTTGCGATCACAAAAATAAAACAGAAACTGGATATAGAGATCACCAATATTCGCGGACAAGGATATATGCTTGAAACGTTATGAAAAAGAGTCACTATTTAAAAACTTTTTTGTTTTTTTCTTTTTGTTGGAAATACTGTTAGTACTGCTCTTTACAGAGTTGTACCGTACAGAAAAACGAGAATATAAACAGACCCTTTTTCAAACGATGCAAGTGTGCAGTTATACCCTGGCATGTGAAGATTTTACTTTTGATTTTGTTTCTAAGGAGAAAGGAAAACCCAATACCTTGTATGGAACAGATGAACTATGCAGTTATTTCAGTATTCCAAAATCAGATAAATACTATATGAAGATCGCATATCCCTCGGTATCTTTTAAAAAAGATATGCAGGAGATCATTACTGGGCTTCTTGTCAAATTCATTTTGGCAACACTGCTGCTTTTGGGAACCGCACTCTTTTTTACTTTTTACAGCTTGAAACCCATTAGAAAAGCATTACAGCTGAATGATGAGTTCGTTAAAGATATTTTACATGACTTCAATACGCCTATTACCTCGATGGTACTTAACCTCAAAATGTTCAAAGAAGAACAGGGAGAGAATACCTTTGCAAAAAGGATATCTCACAGTATCGATACCTTGCTTTTTTTACAGAATAACCTTAAAAGTTTTCTTTTTCATACCCCTTCACAGAACAGCAAAGTAGATATTGCTGCTTTTGCCAATGAACGTATGATTTTAATGTCAAATGCCTACCCGAAGATCATCTTTTCTTTTTCTCAGGAGAATACGCTTGTCAGGATGACCCATCCGGAACTGCTTGCACGTATTTTAGATAACCTTTTAAGCAATGCGGCCAAATACAATAAAACGAATGGGAGTGTGACCGTAACCGTCAGAAAAACAAAAGTCTATATTGAAGATACCGGTAAAGGCATTGAAAATGTAGAGAAGGTAATGCATCGTTACTACAAAGAGCAGGATCGTGGACTGGGACTTGGTTTGCATATTGTTAAAAAGTTCATCACAGAGCTTGATATTAAAATACAGATAGAATCCAAAAAAGAGGTAGGTACAACGATTGCGCTGGATTTTAAGAATCTTCCGGAGAAACAGGTATGAGAGCAGTCATTATCACTTTTTTCATATTGCTGCAAGGTTCAATACTTTTGGCTGACAGTATTGATGCCCAGATCGAGGCTATACAGAAAGCACCGGTCTCTGAGCGTTTCAAACTGATGAATGCACTCAAAAAACGTCTGGTCAAAATGAAAGAGAAAGAACGCCTTGAAGCCCTCTCAAAACTGCGTTCAAGCACGAAAAGCAAGAGTGCCAAAAAGGCTATCGGCAAGGTAGAAAAAGATACAAAACGTATTGTCAAACAGCATTTGGAGAATCAGATGGAAAGTCATATAGAAAATGAAGTAGAGAACCAGGTTCAGGATAATAATGAAAACAATGAAGGAGGCGATGATGATTAAAACAGTTTATCTTGCTCTGTTATTGACAGGAGGCTTATATGCCGAAGAGATTGCCGATAAGGATTTTGACGGAGTACCAGATAGTCTGGATGCATGCCCGAATACCCCTTTTCTCAATCAGGTAAATGCTAAAGGATGTACGACGGTAGAACTTAGGCTTCCTGATGAAACAGATTTTGACAGTCTAACGATGACCCTGGCAAGCGGTTATGAGAACAATGATGACCTGCCGGGTTTCAATAAACAATACAGAACTAAAATGCAGGTCAATTACTATCATAATGACTGGAGCTATTCACTTCGTAGCTCTTATTATACCAGAGAGGAGAATGATGGCTTTGGGGATACGACACTGAAAGTCAGAAAACGTTTCAGACCAAGCCCGGAACTTCGACTTAATCTCGGTGTGGGTTTAAAACTGCCAACCTATGATTTTCCGGGTAACAAAACAGATTATAAACTTTACAGTTCCTTGTATTATTATCCGGCAGAGGGAATCTCTCTCTTTGGCGGGTTTAATTATACATTTGTGCAGGATGAAGAGTTGATGGGAGAATTACAGAATAGAAGCAACTTTTATGGTGGAGCAGGATATTTCTTTACACATGATTTTTATGCCAATATAAGTTACTCTTACGAAAAGAGTAAGTATGTGAGTGAACATCCTGAACATTCACTGTCCGGAACACTTTTTTATCAGATCAACGAAAGTTGGTTTGCTTCTGTCTATTACAAACAGGATATTTTGGATGAAGACCTGCATGATGAATTCTATTTTACGCTAGGTTATAAGTTTTGGTAAGACATTTTAATTTTGAAAACAAATTGAAAATAGATGCACTCCCTCTCTGTGGCGATAAGACAATGAAAAATGATGTTTATCGAGAATTTTCTTAACAATGTTCAGTCCAAGTCCATACCCTCTGCTTCCGCGTGAATTCTCCTCCTGGGTAAATGGCTCAAAATAGTAGCCGATATCCTCCTTCAGTTTTTCTCCTCTGTTTTGTACAGTAATAGTATGCGCTTCCGCAACGATGACTACCGGGTATTCCAGCGTATATTTCATTGCATTGTCAAGCAGGTTTTTTAGTGCAATAGCAAGATAGTTCAGGTCACCCTCTATGGAAAAGTTGTCTCGGATGTCGATAGTGATCTTTGATTCATCTTCGAGCATCAGTCTTGAGAGGGCTTCAAGTATCAGCGTTTCTGCTTTGAAAGTTTTGAAATTTAGGCTATTGATAGTATGGAGTTTTTCTATCTCTAAAAGCTCTGTACTCAGACGTTCAAGTTCGATCAATGATTTATGAATAATAGATTTTTCTGCTGAATCTTCAAGTGCTTCAACTGCAAAAAAACCTTTGGATATCGGCGTTCTGAGCTCATGTCCAACATCTCTGAGAAGTTCCTCTCTGGCAGTAATGAGATCTTGCAGCTTTTGTGCCATCATGTTGTATGTTTTAGCAAGTTCTCCTATCTCATCATCATTTGTGATCTTCATACGGCTCTGGTACTCTCCGTGTGCGAATTCTTTCATCCTGGATGCAATCTGCTTGAGTGGTGAAAGAATTTTCAGAATGATGAAAAAGATGATGACTAGTACCACAATATCAAACAGCAGCAGTATATTGAGGAGCCACTGCTCCTGTATACTGTTTTGCAGCTTTCTGTCGATAAGCAGGAGTGCATCGTCCAAATATTGGATAGAGAGCAAATAGTCGCCATTGGAACTCTTTAGGATACGAAGTCCTCCAAATGAATGCGGCTGTGAGAGAATGGTTTGCATGGGAATGGAAGTGTTTTCATCCAAAAGCTCCAGACCCAGAGTCTGCAGTTTCTTTTTCAAGGCATCGGGTGATGTGGTAGCCAGCCATGAAAAAACCTTTTTTGCATCCTGAAGATACTTTTGCGTAAGGATCATTTCAACCCTCTGGGTGTTGATCGTGTCTATCTTGTAGCCTATCACGAACATGAGAGAAAGACTGATGAGAAAAAGCAGGGTGATTTTTTTAAAGATAGACATACCGGTTACCCTATAAACCTGTAGCCTATACCCCAAACAGACTTTATGTAATGTGGCTCTTTGGCATCATCTCCGATCTTTTGGCGGATATTGCTGATATGCATATCGACGGTTCTTGCCTTGGTGTCATACTCCAGTGAAGTGGCATTGATAATTTGTTCACGGGAAATGTTCTTGGCTTTGTTTTTTACCAGAAAAAGGAAAATCTCGAACTCCACTTTGGTAAAATCGATGGGGTACTCCTCCAGCATGACCGACATATTTGCCTTATCGATGACAAAATCAGAAATATGGATCTCATCGTTCTTATGATATCGTCGCAGCACAGCCTCTATGCGAAGCACCAGTTCTCTGGGTTCGTAAGGTTTTTCAAGATAGTCATCTACACCAAGCTCGTAACCATATATCTTATTGCCTATATCGCCGCGTGCCGAGGAGATGATGATGGGGATATCGGATTTCTCTTTGATGGCTTTTGCAACATCAAACCCATCCATCTGCGGTAACATCAGATCGAGGATCACGATATCAAATGTTTCTTTTTTGACGAACAGAGTATCAAGGGCATCCTGTGGATTCTCATAAGCGGATGTTGCATACCCATAGGTATCGAGATAGTTTCCTATAAGTTCCTGCATTTGTTTATCATCTTCGATAAGCAATACCTTCTTACTCAACTTCCCACTCCTCCATATAATGAATAAAGCGTTTTCGCTGCTTCGTTGTCAGGATCTTGTGCATTCGTGAAA
>Ga0256834_1001253_pt1 | contig 17648 bp, 12 predicted proteins | sample 4281140metaG_FD_190536 | JGI IMG/M metagenome (GOLD analysis project Ga0256834, IMG submission 190536) | Hydrothermal vent microbial communities from East Pacific Rise, Pacific Ocean - 4281-140 | ecosystem: Environmental > Aquatic > Marine > Hydrothermal vents | place: Pacific Ocean: East...
TTTTGCACATCATGCGTTGTTAGCACAGTTAGAAAAATTTGAAGCTGATCACGGAACGGTAGTGGTAATGGAAACTAAAACAGGCGAAATAAAAGCCATTTCAAATTTAGGAAGAAACAAAGAGGGCAAGTATTATGAGCGATTGAATTATGCGGTTGGTGAATCTCATGAACCTGGTTCAACATTTAAGTTGATGAGTATGATGGTGGCTTTAGAAGATAAGGTTATTGATACATCAACGGTTATTGATACTGGTGACGGAACTTATAAAGTATACAATAGAACAGTTAGAGATTCTCATAGAGGTGGCTATGGAAAAATTTCTGCAGGTCGAGTTTTTGAATTGTCATCAAATGTTGGGGTAGTTAAAATCATTGAAAAATATTATGGTAAAAATCCTCAAAAATTTATTGATGCTTTAACAGACATGGAGGTAGGTAATACCTTAAATCTCCCAATTAAAGGTGAAGGGAAACCTAAATTACCAAATCCGAATGATAAAAACACGTGGTATGGAACTTCTTTGGCTTGGATGACACATGGTTATGGGGTGTCAATGACTCCATTGCAAACATTAACTTTTTATAATGCTGTGGCTAACAATGGCGAAATGGTAAAACCGAGATTTATCAAAGAAATAAGAAAACAAGATAAAGTAGTTGAAACGTTTGGTAAAATAGTAATCAATCCTAAAATATGTTCTCAAGAAACGATTGATAAGGTAAGGGTTTTGATGAAAAATGTAGTTAAAAATGGTACGGCTACAAATATTTACAATAAAAATTATGAGTTGGCGGGTAAGACAGGAACTTGTCAAACGGAATATTGGACAGGCAATACAAAATATATATCCTCTTTTGCAGGATATTTTCCTGCTGATGATCCTGAATATTCTTGTATTGTCGTTATCCATAAACCAAATAAACATATAGGTTATTATGGTAATATAGTTGCGGCACCAGTATTTGAGAAAATTGCTCATAAAATTTACACCAAATCTCCAGTATTAGATAGTATTAGCAAATTTCAAAAAGTCCCTGAATTAATTGCTCAAAATTTTGAAAGTTATAATGAGCTGGCAAGAGAAAGTTATGAGACAATACCTGATTTAAAAAACATGAATGGTATGGATGCTATAGCGTTATTAGAGAATTTAGGGATTAAAGTCCTTTTTAAAGGAACAGGCAAGGTTTTGTTTCAGTCTATTAAAGCTGGTGAAAAAATTAAAAAAAATACAACAATTCAATTGACGCTTTCGTGAAAAAATTAAAAGACATATTGTATAAGGTGGCTGTTGAGACTGTGTACGGTAGTACAGATGTGTCAATAAATAAGCTTGTTTTTGATTCTAGAAAAGTGATAAAAAAGGATGTTTTTATTGCTCTGAAAGGTACAGTGATTGATGCACATCAGTATATTTTTTCTGTAATTGAGCAAGGGGCTTCAGTAATTGTCTGTGAAGACTTGCCTAGAGAGTTGGTAGATGGTGTTGTTTATGTTTTGGTAAATGATACAAAAGAAGCATTAGCTATAATGGCTGATAATTTTTATGGAAATCCATCTCAACGTTTGAAACTTATTGGTATTACAGGAACTAATGGTAAAACGACCATTGCCACATTATTATATGACTTATTTAAAAAAGCAGGCTATAAAGTTGGTCTGTTGTCAACAGTAAAAATTTTGGTTGATAATGATGAGTTTCCTGCAACCCATACCACGCCAGATTCACTAATGATTAATCATTATTTAAAGCAGATGGTTGATGGTGGCGTTACTCATTGTTTTATGGAAGTGAGTTCTCATGGTATTCATCAAAAAAGAACAAAAGGATTGTTTTTTACTGGTGGAATATTTACCAATCTTTCTCATGATCATTTAGATTACCATAGCTCATTTGCAGCATATAGAGATGTTAAGAAATCATTTTTTGATGATTTGCCAAAATCAGCTTTTGCTTTGGTAAATATTGATGATAAAAATGGAAATATCATGCTTCAAAATACTGAAGCTAGAAAGGTAACTTATGCATTAAAAACGGTAGCCGATTATAAAGCTAAAATTCTTGAAAATCAATTAAATGGACTCTTACTCAGTATTAATACCCATGAAGTTTGGACAAAACTCATTGGTAATTTTAATGCTTATAATTTATTGGCAATTTATGCAACTGCTAACCTTTTAGAGATTGAGCAGGTTGAAAGTTTACGCTTATTAAGTGAATTAGAAAGTGTAAGTGGACGTTTTCAATACCTGATTTCTGACCTCGGAATTACAGCTATAGTAGATTATGCACATACGCCAGATGCTCTAAAAAATGTATTGGAAACAATCAATACTATTAGAACTTTCAATGAAAAGGTAATTACTGTGGTGGGTTGTGGTGGTGATAGAGACAAGACCAAACGTCCTAAAATGGCACATATAGCAACGCAATTATCGAATCAAACTATTTTCACTTCTGACAACCCTAGAAGTGAAAATCCACAAACCATTATCGATGAAATGGAGGCTGGTGTTGATCCTCAAAATTTCAAAAAATACATCTCAATTGTAGATAGAAAACAAGCAATTAAAACAGCAAGTTCTATGGCTGAAAAAGGAGATATTTTATTGATAGCTGGTAAAGGACATGAGGCTTATCAAGAAATTAATGGTGTAAGAACACATTTTGATGATTACCAAACCATCACAGAAATATTAAAACAATTACAAAAGTAAATAGAAAACGTATAGATGTTATATTACTTATTTGACTATTTAGAAAAACATTACCAGCTTCCAGGAGCTAGCTTATTCCAGTATATTTCATTTAGATCTGCATTGGCTTTTGCATTTTCATTAATGATTTCTACTGTTTTTGGGAAAAGAATTATTGATAAATTAAGAAACCTACAAGTCGGTGAATCTATTAGAGATTTAGGTTTAGAAGGTCAAGTGCAAAAAGCAGGGACTCCAACTATGGGAGGTCTTATAATTATTTTGGCAACAATACTACCTGTATTACTTTTAGCTAAATTAAGTAATGTGTACATCATCATTTTATTGGTCACTACCATTTGGATGGGGTTGATTGGGTTTATTGATGATTATATTAAAGTGTTTAGAAAAAATAAGGATGGTTTAAAAGGAAAGTTTAAAGTTTTAGGTCAGGTAGGTTTAGGTGTGTTTGTGGGTTTGATGCTTTATTTTTCGCCACAAGTTGTAGTGAAAGAAGAGCTTCAAAATTCTAATGTGGCTCAAGTGCAAGAGTTTCAAACAGTAAACCCTTCAAGTCTATTTGGTAAAGAAACAAAGTCTTTAAAAACAACGATTCCTTTTGTTAAAAATAATGAATTTGACTATTCGGTTTTAGTAAATTGGTTAGGTGATGATTATCAAAAATATGCATGGATTCCTTTTCTATTGATTGTTATTTTTATTGTAACGGCAACTTCAAACGGAGCTAACCTTACTGATGGTATTGACGGCTTGGCAGCAGGGTCATCAGCAATTATTGTTATGGCTTTAGGTGTTTTTGCATGGATTTCTGGGAATATAATTTTTGCCAATTATTTGAATGTAATGTATATCCCTCATTCTGGTGAAATGACCATTTTTATTAGTGCGTTTGTAGGTGGTTTGGTTGGCTTTTTGTGGTACAATACTTATCCTGCTCAAGTTTTTATGGGTGATACAGGTAGTTTGACTATTGGTGGGATAATAGCGGTAATCGCTATCTCGGTTCGTAAAGAATTTTTACTTCCAATTTTAGCAGGAATTTTCTTTATGGAGATTATATCGGTAATGCTACAAGTAAGCTACTTTAAATATACACGTAAAAAATATGGAGAAGGTAAGCGTATCTTTTTAATGTCGCCATTACATCATCATTACCAAAAAAGCGGATATCATGAGAGTAAAATTGTCACTCGTTTTTGGATTATCGGAATCATGTTGGCAGTATTGTCAATTATAACATTAAAGGTGAGATAGAATGCAGAAAATTGTGATTCTTGGTGGTGGTGAAAGTGGAGTGGGTACAGCTATTCTAGCAAAAAAAAATAAGTATGAAGTTTTTGTATCAGATAAGGGTACAATAGCTGATAAATATAAAGAAGTTCTTTTACATAATAACATTCTTTTTGAAGAAGAAAAACATACTGAAAGCAAAATTTTTAATGCTGATGTGGTGATGAAAAGCCCTGGAATTCCAGATAAAGTAGTCTTGGTTCAAGAGTTGAAGAAAAGAAAGATTCCAGTTGTCTCAGAAATTGAGTTTGCATCAAAATTTACTGATGCAACCATTGTGGGTATTACAGGGAGTAATGGTAAAACAACAACAACAATGTTGATTAATCATATTTTGAAAAGAGCGAAGTTAAATGTGGGTATGGCAGGTAATATTGGTGACAGTTTTGCTTTACAAATTGCAAAAGAAAAATTTGATACTTATGTGTTAGAACTCAGTAGTTTTCAATTGGATGGTAGTGTTGATTTTGCTCCACATATTGCAATTATTACCAATATTTCACCAGATCATTTAGATAGGTATGATTACAACTATGAAAATTATATCAATTCTAAATTTAGAATAACCATGAATCAAACAGCTGATGATTATTTGATTTATGATGCAGATGATATAGCCATAGAGAACTGGCTTAAAAATAATAAAACAAAAGCACAATTATTGCCTTTTTCAATTAAGACAATTGTAGAAAAAGGAGCCCATATAAAAGATAATAAAATACTAATTCAAACCGACACAAATACATTTACTATGAGTATAGCAGCATTAGCATTACAAGGAAAGCACAATACAAAAAACGCTATGGCATCAGCCTTGGCAGCAAAACTGTTAAGTGTAAGAAGTGAAACACTTAGAGAAAGTCTAGAAGATTTTGAAAGTGTAGAACATCGTTTAGAGCCTGTGTTTAAAATTAACGGGGTGCAATATATTAATGATTCAAAAGCAACCAATGTAAATGCAACATATTATGCTTTAGAGAGTATGAATACACCAACGGTTTGGATTGTTGGCGGTACAGATAAAGGCAATGATTATACAGAATTAATGCCTTTGGTTAGAGAAAAAGTAAAAGCGATTGTGTGCTTGGGTTTAGACAATTCAAAAATTATAGAAACTTTTGGTAACGTAGTAGATTTCTTAATAGAAACGGCAGGAGCTGAAGAGGCTGTAAAAGTAGCGTATAAACTTTCAGAAAAAGGAGATACCGTATTGTTGTCACCTGCTTGTGCAAGTTTTGATTTGTTTGAAAATTACGAAGATAGAGGTAGACAATTTAAAGATGCAGTTAGACTATTATAAATGTTAAGAGTACTTAAAAATATTAGTGGTGACAGAACCATTTGGGCTATTATTGCCGTATTGGCAATATTTTCCTTTCTCCCTGTGTATAGTGCAAGTACCAATTTGGTAGGTGTAGTCGGTAAAGGCACCACCTTAGGGTACTTGCTCAAACACGCCATGTTATTGTTACTTGGTTTTGTTATTATCTATGCAACACATAAAATTCCGTACCGCTATTTTAGTGGGCTCTCGGTCTTGTTAATCCCTTTAGTTTTAGTATTGTTGGTGTATACCTTGTTTCAAGGCAAAACCATTAGTGGAGCTAATGCAAGTCGGTGGATTAACATTCCTTTTGTGGGTATTGGTTTTCAAACCTCTACTTTGGCAAGTGTTGTGGTGATGATGTATTTGGCTAGGTATTTGGCAAAGAATAAAGAGAAGAAAATATTTTTTAAAGAAAGTGTTTGGCGGTTATGGGTTCCTATAGGTTTAGTATTGCTATTAATTTTACCTGCCAATTTTTCAACCACAGCCATTATTTTTGTAATGGTATTATTGGTTGCGTTTTTGGGCGGTTATCCTATAAAATTTATCGGTATAATTTTAGGAACAGGTATTCTGGTTTTTACCATATTTATCCTAACAGCCAAGACTTTTCCAGATACTTTTAAAAATACTAGAATTAATACTTGGATAAGTAGAATTGAAAATTTCTCTAACCCTGATGAAGATGCAAATTATCAGGCTGAAAAAGCAAAATTAGCGATTGCCTCAGGTGAAATTCAAGGTAAAGGTCCTGGCAAAAGTGTGCAAAAGAATTTTTTACCACAATCTTCATCTGATTTTATTTATGCTATTATCGTTGAAGAGTTTGGTTTGATTGGTGGATTCCTCTTAATGATTTTGTATTTAGGCTTGCTTTTTAGAATTGTAATTGTAGCGACAAAAACAGAAACAATATTCGGAATGCTCTTGGTGTTGGGTGTCGGTATACCTATCATATTTCAGGCTCTAATTAATATGGCAGTAGCCGTAGGTTTATTTCCTGTAACTGGGCAACCTTTACCTTTAATTAGTACTGGTGGTACATCTATTTGGATGACCTGTTTTGCAATAGGTGTGGTGTTGAGTGTAAGTGCAGCAAGAGAAGAAATGATTAAAACGAAAATGAAAAAAAATGATGATAATCCTTTAAGTATTTTACATGAGGCAATTGGGTAATGTTGTTTGTTTTAAAGTATTAGGAGACAGGAGACAGGAGACAGGAGAAAAGAGATAAGAAAACAAAGAAAAGTAATTAAAAATAAAAATCCGTAATACAAACATTGAATAAAAAAATAAACATATTAATAAGTGGAGGTGGTACAGGTGGTCATATTTATCCTGCAATAGCTATTGCGAACGAATTAAAAAAACGCAATGCTGACGCAAAATTTTTATTTGTGGGAGCTAAGGATAGAATGGAAATGGAAAAAGTACCTCAAGCGGGTTATAAGATTAAAGGATTGTGGATTTCTGGCATCCAGCGAAAGCTGACTTTGAAAAATTTGATGTTTCCTTTTAAATTGATAAGTAGTCTGTGGAATGCAAATAGGATTATAAAAAAATTCAAACCAAATGTTGTGATTGGTACTGGTGGATTTGCTTCTGGACCAACCCTGCAAATGGCAAATAGAAAAGGAATACCAACCTTGGTACAAGAACAGAATTCTTACCCTGGCATCACCAATAAGCTATTAAGTAAAAAAGTAAATACAATTTGTGTGGCTTATGATGATTTAGAGCGATTTTTTCCTAAGGATAAAATTGTGAAAACAGGAAACCCAGTGCGTCAAGATTTATTAGAAATTACAACTAAAAAAAATGAAGGACAAGAGCTTTTTGAGTTAAATACATTTCAGAAAACACTATTGATTTTAGGAGGTAGTTTAGGAGCCAGAGCCATTAATGAGTTGATAGAAAAAAATATACAATGGCTATTAGATCAAAATGTGCAAGTGCTTTGGCAAACTGGCAAACTGTATTATAAAGAATATAAAAAATACAATGATAAAGATGGTGTGCATGTGGTAGAATTTATCAATAAAATGGATTTAGCCTATGCAGCTGCAGATGTGATTATTAGTAGAGCGGGTGCAGGGTCAATTTCAGAATTGTGTATTGTTGGGAAACCTGTAATTTTTATTCCATCGCCCAATGTAGCTGAAGATCATCAGACCAAAAATGCAATGGCTATAGTTGATAAAGGTGCGGCAATTTTATTAAAGGAAAGTGAATTGGGTAATTTTCAATCGGTTTTTTCAAGTTTGTTACAAAGTGAAAATCAGCAAGAACTATTAAGTAATAATATAAAGCAATTGGCTCTGTCAAAAGCAACAGAGCATATTGTAGATGAGATTGAGAAATTAATAAAAAATAATTGAGGAGAATGGATTTAAACAACATAGAAAATATTTATTTTATCGGTATTGGTGGTATAGGTATGAGTGCCTTGGCAAGATATTTTCAAGCCAATAATTTCTATGTTTGCGGGTATGATAAAACACCATCACCTGTTACAAATGCTTTAGAAGTATTGGGTGTTGTTGTGCATTTTAAAGATGATATTGATGTTATTCCTAAACAAATTTTTAATAAAGAAAAAACGTTGATTATTTATACGCCAGCTATTCCTAAAAACCATCAAGAATATAATTATTTCAAAGATCAAGGATATACCATTTACAAACGTTCAGAAATTTTAGGAGCTATTACCAAAAACACTTTTTGTTTTGCGGTTGCAGGCACGCATGGTAAAACGACAACATCTACTATTTTAGGGCATATTTTACATGAGTCTGGTGTAAATGCAACTTCTTTTTTAGGCGGAATAGCAGAAAATTACAATTCAAATTTAATCCTTGGTGGAGATAAAATTAGTGTGGTAGAAGCTGATGAATTTGATAGATCCTTTTTGCAACTATCTCCAAATATGGCTTGTATCACTTCTATGGATGCTGATCATTTAGATATTTATGGAGAAGAAGAAGCATTAACACAGTCGTTTATTGATTTCTCTAATAAAGTGTCTGATCAGCTATTCATAAGAAAGGGGTTGCCTATAAAAGGAATTACCTATGGTATTGAAGATGATTCAGATTATGAAGCTCAAAATATTAAAATTGAAAATGGAACTTACTTTTTTGATGTAAAAACTCCAACAGAAACCTATAAAAATTTAGAACTGAATCTTTCAGGAAGACATAATGTGCTAAATACTGTGGTGGCTTTGGCAATGGCGAATAGTTACGGTGTTCCGTTAGCTACCATTGCCAAGGCTTTATTAAATTTTAAAGGTGTACAGCGAAGATTCACGTATAAAATTAAAACAAATGACTTGGTGTTGATTGATGATTATGCACACCATCCAACAGAAATTAATGCCGTTGCTGATGCCGTGAAAGAATTGTATCCAAATGAAAAAGTTTTAGCAGTTTTTCAGCCACATTTATTTAGTAGAACAAGAGATTTTATTGATGATTTTGCTAGTAGTTTGTCAAAATTTGATGAATTGATTTTGTTAGATATATATCCTGCTAGAGAAAAACCAATTGAAGGAGTGACTTCTGAATGGTTATTAGGTAAAATAGAATTAGAAAAAAAACAAATCTCATCAAAAGAGAATGTTATTAAAAATATAAAAGCATCAGAAGCTAAAATTATTGTGATGATTGGTGCAGGTGATATTGGTGTATTGATTAATGATGTTAAAAATGAATTGTTAGCTGTTAACAATTAAAAAAAGTAAAAGGATGTATAAAAAAATAAATCTATGTTTAGAAGTCTTCTTCTTGTAGAAAGTGCTTAAAGGATAAATATGAGACTATGAAAAAATATATTTCATTCATAAAAGGATTATTATTACTATGCTTTGTAGTGTTTTTGTATGGTTTTACATCGCAAAGAAATAATGCAAAAAAAATAGCTAAAATTAATGTTAGTTTTGAAAATGGTGATAATCTTTTTGTGACATATCAAACGGTTAATAAATTGTTAATACAAAGTTATGAAGGCTTGAAAAACCAGCCAAAAGAAAACATATTTTTGAATAAGTTAGAAGAAACTTTGCTTTCTAATGAAATGATAGAAAAAGCAGAGGTTTATATGAATGTGAATGGTGAATTAGGTGCTATAATAAAACAAAAAACGCCAATAGCTAGAGTGAATCAAAATAATTCGGCGTATTATATTGATACAAATGGTAAAAAAATGCCATTATCATCAAGTTATTCAGCTAGAGTTCTTATTGTAGGAGGAGTTGAAAATAGTAACATTTCAGATGAGTTATTTAAGTTAGTTGAATTGATTTATAAAGATGATTTTCTAAAGAAACAGATTGTTGGTGTTGAGCAAATTTCAACAAGAGAATTCATTTTAAGAACCAGAGTTGGAAATCAAGTGGTTGAATTAGGAAATTTAAATCAATTGCATCAAAAAATTAAAAAATTAAAAGTGTTTTATAAAAAAGCAATTAAAGATAAAACACTTAAAAATTATAAAACAATTAACCTTGAGTACACCAATCAGGTTGTGTGCACAAAAAATTAAATTATGGAACAGGATAACATAGCCGTTGGTCTAGATATTGGTACAACAAAAATTGTTGCCATGATTGGTAGAACCAATGAATATGGTAAATTAGAAATACTTGGCATGGGTAAGGCTAAAAGTATGGGTGTACACAGAGGAGTTGTTAATAATATTACCCAAACCATACAGTCTATACAGCAGGCAGTAGAAGAGGCTGAAAGTGTATCTGACTACAAAATAAAAGATGTTGTTGTAGGTATTGCAGGGCAACATATTCGTAGTTTACATCATAGTGATTATATTACTAGACCTAATTCTGAAAAAGTTATTGATGAAAGTGATATTGAAAAGTTAGTCAATCAGGTTCATAAATTGGTAATGCTTCCAGGTGAGGAAATTATACATGTGTTACCTCAAGATTATAAAGTAGATGGACAAGCAGAAGTTAAGGCTCCTATAGGGATGTATGGCGGTAGATTAGAAGCGAATTTTCATGTAGTTGTAGGGCAAGTTTCGTCTATTAGAAATGTTGGGCGATGTATTAAAAGTGCAGGTTTAAAACTGTCTAATATTACTTTAGAACCACTTGCATCATCTGAAGCAGTATTAAGTCAAGAAGAAAAAGAAGCTGGTGTTGCCTTAATTGATATAGGTGGAGGCACAACTGATTTAGCCATTTTTAAAGATGGAATTATTCGACATACCTCAGTGATACCTTTTGGAGGAAATGTGATTACTGAAGACATAAAAGAAGGTTGTTCAATTATAGAGAAACAAGCTGAGTTATTGAAAACAAAATTTGGTTCTGCTTGGCCAGGAGAAAATAAAGAAAATGAAATTGTTTCAATTCCTGGGTTAAGAGGTAGAGAACCAAAAGAAATTACATTAAAGAACCTATCTAAAATTATTCATGCACGTGTAGTTGAAATTATAGAACAAGTATATCTAGAAATTAAAAATTACGGACACGAAGAAACTAAGAAGAAATTAATTGCTGGTATCGTTTTAACAGGTGGAGGAGCAGAATTGAAACATATCAAACAATTGGTTGAATATATTACAGGTATGGATACCAGAATAGGGTACCCAAATGAGCATTTGGCTGGTAGTACTGATATTGACTTGTCTAGTCCTGCTTATGCAACTGCGGTTGGATTATTAATGAATGGTCTAGAAGAGAAAAATAGAAGTGAACAGTCTGAAGTTAAGAATGCTACAAAAGAATTTTCTAAAAATGGTGGCTCTGATTTTAATAATAAAGTTGATCGAAAATCAATTTTTGAAAAATGGGCAGATAAGTTTAGAGAGTTTTTAGACAATGCAGAGTAGAGCCAGAGGTAAATAAATTTGTTTAAAAGCCCAGTGATTAAACAAATTTAATAATAATAAATTAAGATAATATATAGTATAGAATTCCAAAATAATAAAACTATGAGCTTAGAATTTGAAAGTTTAGCATTTGATTTACCCAAAAATCAATCAAATACCATAAAGGTTATTGGTGTTGGTGGTGGAGGTAGTAACGCTGTAAATCACATGTTTAGAAAGGGGGTTGATGGTATTGATTTTGTTGTTTGTAATACAGATGCACAGGCATTACAAAACAGCCCAATACCTACAAAAATACAGCTCGGAGCAACATTAACAGAGGGTCTTGGTGCAGGAGCAAATCCTGAAATTGGTGAACAAGCAGCAATTGAAAGTGAGGAAGAAATTAAAAAAATGTTGGGTACTAACGCCAAAATGGTTTTTATAACTGTTGGAATGGGTGGAGGTACAGGCACGGGTGCAGCACCTATAATCGCTGAGATTGCTAAAAAAATGGATTTGTTAACTGTTGGGATAGTAACTATACCTTTTTCATTTGAGGGTAAAATGAGAAATGAGCAGGCCCAAAAAGGAATAGACAAATTACGCAAGCATATTGATTCATTAGTTGTGATTAATAATAACAAGCTTAGAGAAGTCTATGGAAATTTAGGTTTTAAAGCAGGGTTTTCTAAAGCTGATGAAGTGTTGTCTACTGCAGCTATGGGTATAGCAGAGGTTATTACTCATCATTACACTCAAAATATTGACTTAAAAGATGCTAAAACTGTATTGTCTAATAGTGGTACTGCTCTTATGGGTTCTGCAATAGCAACTGGGCAGAATAGAGCACAAGAGGCTATAACCAAAGCATTAGATTCACCATTATTGAATGATAATAAAATAGTAGGTGCTAGAAATGTTTTATTGCTAATTGTTTCTGGTTCATCAGAAATAACCATTGATGAAATAGGAGAAATTAATGACTATATACAAAGCGAAGCCAAAAGTAATGTAGATATTATTATGGGAGTTGGTGACGATCAGGAATTAGGAGAGTCTATAGCTGTAACGATTGTGGCAACGGGTTTCAACAAAGAACAACAACTTGATATTACTCATACTGAGGAAAAAAAAATTATTCACGCTTTAGAAACTGAAACTTTTTTAACTGAAAGAGTAAAAGAAGCTAAAGTTGATGAAAATGTGGTTCGACATATTTTAGATTTAGAGAATAATTCACCTGAAATCAAACAGTCAAAAAATGAAGTGGTTTCTACTACCGAGTTTATTAAAGAAATTGATGTTGTCTATGATACAATTGATTTAAAGGATAAAGAAGAAGAGTCTTTAGATGAGTTTGTCATTACACCTATTGCTCAAGTTGAAGAAGTTGATGAAACTTATGAAGAAGAAAATCAAATTACATTGACTTTTGATTTGCCTTTGACCTCAACTAATAAAATTGAAGTACAAGAAGAGGTTATTAAACATTCTTTAACAGCTTCTGAAGTTAGAGACCTTGAAGTTGTAGATCCTGTAATGATACAGCCAACAGTAACTGTTGATGGTAAAATAAGACATGGTTTAGAAGACTTTATGATCGAAGATGTAAAAAAAGATGTAAAAACTAATGTTGTAGAAATTGATAAAGAATTAAAATTTAATGTAAGAGTTGAAACTAAGACAGAAGCAAATGATAAATTGAAAAATGAAGAGAAAGAATCTCCTTTAAATTTAACTATTGAAGAGTTGCAAAGTAGGGCTGATGAGAGAAGACAAAAAATGAAAGATTTCAATTACAGATTTGCAAATAGACCTTCTAATATTGATGATTATGAAAGTCAACCAGCATATAAAAGAATGGGAGTAGATTTAGATGATGTAGAGCTTTCGTCTGAAACTACAGAAAATAAATCTAGAATATCACTGAGTTCAGATGATAATAATGATATTCAGTTGCGTTCTAATAATTCATTTTTGCATGACAATGTGGATTAGTTAGTATTTAGTTTTGTTTGTTAAAACCCAAAATGATTTAAAAATTGTTTTGGGTTTTTTAATTAGATTCTAATTCAGATTTCTATCTTTGTCCCACAAAATTTTTGAATGATGAGTTTACAAAACGAAGTAATGCAAAAACTTAAAGAAGCAATGAAAGCTAAAGACACCGTTGCTTTAGAATCTTTAAGAGCAATTAAATCTGCTATTTTAATGGCTCAGACTGCTTCAGGAGCTAAAGAAGATTTAGCTGAAGCTGATGAATTGAAACTATTACAAAGATTGGTAAAGCAACGTAAGGATAGTGCTACATTATATACTGAACAAGGTAGAGAAGATTTAGCAGCACCAGAACTTGCCCAAGTAGCAATAATTGAGCAATTTTTACCTGAACAAATGAGTGTTGATGATTTAAAAAAAGTAATTGCCGACATTATATCTCAAACAGGAGCTTCATCTATGGGTGATATGGGTAAAGTTATGGGAATGGCATCAAAACAGTTGGCAGGTAAAGCTGATGGTAAAGCAATATCAACAGTTGTTAAGGAGTTGTTGAGTTAAAATAGAAACTAAAAATAATTAGATTCCTGCTTTCGCAGGAATGACAAAAATAAATTGGCCCCGTAGTTCAACTGAATAGAATATCAGATTTCGGCTCTGAGGGTTACAGGTTTGAATCCTGTCGGGGTCACTAATAAATGAAAACCTGCAACGTAGTTGCAGGTTTTTTATTAAAATAAGCTGTTGAAAATTTATTTTCATAAAGGTTATTTTAATAAAAAATATAAATTCAAAGAATTTATAAGGTTTTCATTTTCAGAACGGAGCACAAAGGATCAACGTAGTTAATCCTAAAAGGAAATTAGGAGTAGATTGCTCGCTTGAATTTGTGAGTTTAACTTTTAATATTTTTAATTCCTAAAGTTATTGGGAGGAGTCTTGTCATGAAATTCAACCTTAACGAAGAGACACTTTATAAAAGTTAAAATTATTCTTTATTAACTTCTTTTTTATTACCCATAAAATATAAAATAGCACCTGTAATAATTAATCCGATTTTAATAATCCAAGCAGTAGTTTCTCCCCAATTGTAAATCCAAGCTAATAGGCGTGGTACACTGTTCATGAAGCCTGTTATAGCTGCTAAAGCTCCGAAAATAAACATGATAGACCCTATTTGTTTCATAATAAAAATAGTTTGGGTTAATTTATACTACAAATTCAATTTTACAAAATCAAATAGGTAGTTATGAATATACAACATATAAATTATTTTAATTATCAGATTTATACATAAACTGATTGTAATTAGGTGTATAACCTCTATCTCTAGCTCTCTTTGAAAATAAGTTAATTCCAAGGGTGAATTGATGAAATCCGCCATTTTGAAAAACGACACTTCCTAGTTGATGGGTATAGGTGTATGACACTAAGAACCGATCAAATTCTAACCCAAGAATCGGGGTGATTTGATTTAAAGCCTGTGTACCATTATTGTCTAAACTTCGTCTGTATGATAATGCTAAAAAACCTCTTTTATTTTCACCAAAGGTTTTATAGAGTTTGGTGTTTACATCAATTAATTTTTCTTTGGTTCTACCTACATATTGAAACATGATTGAAGGTTCAATTTGAAAATTTTTACCCCAGCCAAAAAAGTAACCTGCATTTAAGAGGTAACGTCTTAAGTTTATATTTCTATAATCTCTATTCTCATTATCTTGAGCATTTAATAATAAATTTTTTGCAGTAAAATAAATAAAGCCATCCAAACCATGGTAGGCAATGCTAAAATCTGTATTAAAATAACTGTCAGATTCTACAATTTGGGATATAGCAGGATCGGGAATTGTAATTATAAAATTTCGTTGATCTACACTATTTTGAATATACGATGCAGAAAGTGCAAAAGACAACTGGTCTAAAGCATCATCTCTACCAAAATTTAGATGATAAGCATAAGTCGCTTGAAAACCTATTTGTGAATGGTATCCGTTTTTATCATTAAAAAGAATAGCTCCCAATCCTACTTTTTCACTAAAACGATTGTGAAAACTAAGTGTTTGTAATGAAGGAGCATCTGAATTACCTGTCCATTGTTGACGGTGGGTTAATCTTAATTTTCCGCTGTTTCCTATGCCAGCAGCACTAGGGTGAACCAAGTAAATATTATCTGATAAATAATCAGAATATATCGGTAAGGTGCCTTGAGCTTGAACACTATCTAGGTTTAGGAATAAACCTAATGCCATGGTGAGAACTATTTTATATATCTTCATCTTTTATCTATCTTCTAATTAAACTAAAATGTCCTCTTAATTGTTTTTCATTCTGTAAGGTAATGACATACCAATAATCACTATTTGGCATTGGGTTGCCCATATAGTATCCATCCCACCCTTGAGAATTCGTTGTAAATTGTTTTAACAGTTTTCCATAACGATCAAAAACCTGAATGTTTTTAATAGAACTATTTTCATCTTTTACTTGCCAAAAATCATTTGTTCCGTCATTATTCGGTGTAAAGAAATTAGGAATATCATTTGTATTTGGCGTCATGGAGTTTGTTGTTTTTACCTCTATTGCAGAACAACCTGTTGTTTCAATTATTCCATCTGATGCAAAAATAGTGATGTTATAAAATGTATTTTTTTCTAAACTTGTGGTCAATGTATAGGTTGATACATTTCCTAAAGGTTCATTGACAACTTCTGTTCCATCAGATTTTTTAATGATAAGTACTCGATAATTAGTTGCTCCAGTTATACTACTCCAAGTGATGGTTGGTAATAAATCCACATCTATAGTTGAAGAAGTTATGGTTGGGCAAGTTAAGTTTGTTACTGTCTTTACCGTTGTAAACTTTATTGGAGTACAGGTAGTTGTTTCTGTAGTATTTGAGGCATTAATGACTACTGAATACTCGGTATTATTTTCTAAAGTGTTTGTAATTAAGTATTCAGATACATCTCCTAGATTACCACCAGTAAATACTGTATTATCAATTGTTTTAATGATTTTAATAGTATAACCTGTTGCACCAGAGACTTTATCCCATTTTATGGTAGGTAATAATGATACTTCTGTCATTCCTGTTGTAGGGAAAGTTATAGTTGGACAGTTTAAAGCTCCTTGTTCTTTTTTTGTTGTAAAGGTGATTGCTGTACATTCTGAAGAAAATTCAGTTTCATTATTTGCGGCGTTAATACTTACTGAATATTCAGTATCATAGACTAAATAATTATTTGGTACTGTAAATTCAGAAACATTTTCTAGAGCTTGACCAGTAATTACAGTATTGTCAGCCTTTTTAACAAGTTTTATATAGTAGCGAGTAGCACCAGAAACTCTATCCCATTTTATGGTTGGTGTTAATGGTACACCAGTTTGACTCTCTATTGGAAAAGTTATTTTTGGGCAATCAAAAACTATTTGTTCTTTTTTTGTTGTAAATTTTATTGGAGTACAAGTAGTTGTTTCTGTAGTATTTGAGGCATTAATGACTAGTGAATACTCGGTATTGTTTTCTAAAGTGTTTGTAATTAAGTATTCAGATACATCTCCTAGATTACCACCAGTAAATACTGTATTATCAATTGTTTTAATGATTTTAATAGTATAACCTGTTGCACCAGAAACTTTATCCCATTTTATGGTTGGTAATAATGATACTTCTGCCATTCCTGCTGTAGGGAAAGTTATAGTTGGGCAGGTTAGGCTTAAATTACCAGCTATGGTAAAACTAGTTTCGTTACATCCTATTGCAGATCCTACAGCATTTGAAGCGATAATTTTCACAAAATATTGTTGTCCAGCAGTCCAACCACCAGGAAGAGCAGGATAGGTTGTTGTATTGCCTAAGTCTGTGTCTATAATTGTTATTGAATTAGTACGAATAGTAATTTTATAACTATCTGCATTAGTTGCCGCTAACCAAGATAGAGCGGCATCTGTAGCTACATCTTTTGTGTTGTCTATAGGAGAGTTTAATTCAGTACAAATAGGTACGCCATTTACTGCTTTTATCGTTTTCACTTCTATGGCCGTACACCCTGTTGTTTCTGTTATTCCATCCGAAGCAAAAATAGTAACTTGGTAAATGGTGTTTTCTTCTAAAGAGGTTGTTAGTGTATAGATTGCTACATTGCCTAAGGTTTTATTGACAACTTCTGTTCCATCAGATTTTTTAACCACAAGCACTCTGTAATTAGTTGCTCCAGTTATACTATTCCATGCAATGGTTGGTAATATATCTACATCTGTAGTTGAAGAAGTTAGTGTTGGACAAATTAGTATTGCTGTTGTCTTTTTTGTTTTCACTTCTACAGCCGTACACCCTGTTGTTTCTGTTGTTCCGTCTGAAGCAAAAATAGTAACTTGGTAAATGGTGTTTTCTTCTAAAGAGGTTGTTAGTGTATAGATTGCTACATTGCCTAAGGTTTCATTGACAACTTCTGTTCTATCAGATTTTTTAATT
>Ga0256834_1001254_pt1 | contig 17645 bp, 15 predicted proteins | sample 4281140metaG_FD_190536 | JGI IMG/M metagenome (GOLD analysis project Ga0256834, IMG submission 190536) | Hydrothermal vent microbial communities from East Pacific Rise, Pacific Ocean - 4281-140 | ecosystem: Environmental > Aquatic > Marine > Hydrothermal vents | place: Pacific Ocean: East...
AACGGAAAGCTCATCAAGGAATAGGCAGGGTGAAACCCATAGAAAAGTATCAAAATGCAGCTTAAAAATTCAATTATAAATCAACTGAAAGTGGTCTCGATAATTTAGGGTAGTATAGTTTAGCGAGAAAAGTATTTGCAAAACATGTAGTCTGTTTGAGGAATGCCGATTAAATAAAGGAGTATGTTGGAGTCAAGTGGAAAAAGTTTACGGTAGAGAAAATTGGGATTTTCCTTCTCCTCTATGCCCGTATGCCCCTCCTCCCATTTATCCCATAGAACATTAATAAGACCGCGGATTCAAGTCGTAAATGCAACTATATTTTCTTCGTTAATATTCCAAAGTTAGCTAAAAATTCCAAAGGGCTCAAATCGTTTAATTTTTTTCTTGGTCTGTTGTTTAATTTGTTTTGAATAATGTTTAATTCTTTTTGTGTTATGTTTTGAAAATCAGTCTTTTTCGGTAGATATTGTCGAATTAAACCATTGATATTTTCATTGGCGCCTCTTTCCCATGAATGATAGGGATGAGCAAAATAGAACTGGATATCCAAACCTTCCGATATGGTTTGATGCATGGCAAATTCTTTTCCGTTATCACCGGTTATGGTATGAATCAAATTTTTTATTCCCTTCAATGTTTGTATGGTTTTTTGAGCTAATTCCCAGGCATTTTTTCCGTTTAGTTTTCTTATCCAAACCAGAGAGCTTTTTCGGTCGTTGATGGTCAGAATGGCGCCTTTGTGGTTTTTGCCAATGATGGTGTCTATCTCCAAATCACCGAAACGTTCCTTTTTATCCACTATGGCGGGACGTTCATCAATGCTTACTCTATCTTTAATGATACCTCGTTTGTCCTTTAAATGTCCTCTTTTTCGGTATCGTTTCCCTTTGTTTCTCAAATGTGTATAGAGATCGCCTCCTTGTTTCTTGTCTTGCAAGAAGTGTTGATAAATTCTTTCATGACTTACACAAGAGATTCCTTCTAATTTGGCTCTGTTGGCTATCTGTTCCGGCGACCGGTCATCCCGGATTTTTTCTTCTACATATTGTTGAACTTCATCGGTGAATTTCTTCTTTCGAGGCTTTTCTTTCAGGCATTTTTCGTATTTCTTTTGGGCTAATTCCGCCTTATATTCTCCGGTTCTTTTATCGGCATTGCGCTTTATTTCACGGCTGATTACCGATTTGTGTTTTTTAATAGTGTTGGCTATTTCCGTTTGAGTAAAACCATTTTGCAACATTACGGAAATGGTGTACCTTTGTTGTTGGGTTAAGTGTTTCATATTTGCAACTTTTTTGGACGAAAGACAAAAGTAAACATTTACTCGTCAAGAGAGCAAGGGGGGATTTTTTCCTCTCTTCTGTCTTGAAAAATTTTAGTTCACTCTCATCTCTAAAAGTTGCATTTATAAGTTGAATTCAAGAACTAAAATATGACTAATAATGAAAAAGCTTTTTTTGATACTTTTAAATTTTTATTTTTTGTCAGTATTCGCTCAAAAATTTCCGGTAGAAGGTCATGTGACGGATACTTCCGGGCAGTCCGTTCCCTTTGCCGCCGTACGTTTATTGCAGCATAATATTATTAAAACTTATACCGTGGCCGATACGGCCGGTTTGTTTAGGTTGGAAAACGTCCCTGCGGGTTCATATATGCTTATCGTTACGCAAGCCGGCTATCATGACTATCAACAAAGTATTACCATAAACCGACCTGTCAAAAATTTAGACATCCGTCTGCGTCCCCAAGCCGAAAATTTGCAGACCGTAGAAATCAACGTGCTACGAACGGTGGAAATACGCTCCGGCGGAGTTCGGCTCAATGTGGCGGGGACTTCTTTGGCCAACGAACCCGATTTGACGCATGTCCTTCGCTATGCGCCCAATATAACTTTTATCAACGGATTGCAAGTGCTTGGGAGCAACCGAATTATATTGCGTATCGACGGTCGTAAAATCGAAGCCGGTGCCGATAAAATAGCCGATTATCTGCAACGGCTCAAACCCGAAAACATACGTTATATCGAAATACGCGATGCCGGCGATGCGGAAACAGCCGGCGATCAAGCCGCCGAAATCATCATCCGTACCACCAAAACTTTGGGAATAAGTTTAATACCTTATGCCCGGGCGTTTTATCGTTCGGCTCTCGCCTACAATGGAGGATCGGAAATGTATCATGTGAAAGGAAGATTTAGATATTGGGTAAATTTTTTCTTGGAACACGGCCCTAGCTTTTCCAATGAATACCGCCAAACCTTTTTGGATAATGATATTACGTACACCGACACTTCTCATACAAGCCTCATTCGCCATAATTTCGGCTTGACCCTTGGCACCGATTTTTATCAAAACGACCGCACTACCATTGGCTTTTTCTATGATTATTATTCCGACGCCGATATTCCGACGCCGATAAAAATTTTAACAAAGAAAGCCGTACCCATATCCAAACGCCTGATAGGGCCGACTCGCTCATACAATCTACCGCCCGGTTTAATCATCTCGACGGCGAGCATTTATGGCATGTGTATTATGAAAAATATACCGACACCTTGGACTCCTATTGGCGCCTTACCACCGAATATTTCCGGTCGCGTTTTCAAAGTCCGGGACAAACGGCCCAAGATTTTTATTCGGACGACACTTTGGCCGCTCGATACTTCTATGATAACCGTTCCAATAGTCGCTACGATATTTATGGCGGCGAATGGATTAGAGAAAAAAATACGTCCGGCGGTGTCACATGGAAAACCGGCCTTAAATTTACGCGCACCTTTTGGCTAAACAACTATGATGAAAGCCAACTCACCGATACGCTCGTTTCGCGACGTATTACTTTTCGGTTTCGAGAAGATATTGTAGCACCTTATATCAATTATTCCGCCGGCAAAGGCAAATGGAGATGGTCTTTAGGATTGCGTACCGAATGGACTTTTAATGCTTTCGGTGCCCGTGATTACGGCCTTCACAACCAAGCCGTATCCGTGTTGCCTAACATGAAAATTACTTATCAAAACGGACAAAAACATTATGCTTACCTGTATTTTACGCATAAAATTCGCCGTCCGGCCTATTATCTTTACAACCCCGCCGAACAGGTATCCGACCGCTTGAACGTTTATAAAGGAAATCCCGGTTTGCGTCCGGTAGATATTTGGCGTGGACAAGCGGTTTATTTTTTTCGACGCCGTTACGCCGTGATGTTACGGTATAATTATAACACAAACAATATCCTAAATGTGACAACTTATGATGAGGATACCGGCCGCACAAGGACCCGTCCTATAAATACCGGAATACAACATCATTGGATATTCCTGGTCAATTTTCCCTTTAAAATTCGAAACGGTTGGACCACTCAAACCAAATTTTATTACAGCTACAAAACCTTTTCGGCACCCGAACTCAACAGTGCGGTAATTTCCTATTATCCCGGTATCTCCCATATCCAACGCATTGATCTGTTTCGCGGCGCATCTTTGGAAATTGATTTGAATTATACCGGAAAATACAACTACCTGAATAGGGTGTATGAACCCGTGTTTGTGGCTTCGTCTTATGTTTATTTCGGCCTGATGCACAACCGGTTAAAAGCTTTCCTAAATTTCTACGATATATTCAATACGCAACAAACGCAATACATTACCTACTTACCCGACCGAACCATACAAGGATACAGCAAATACAACAGCCGCACTATCGGCATCGGCCTGCGTTACATTTTCCGGAAATTCGACGAGCCTGATGAATATACACCCGATACCCTGTTGGAACAAGAGAAGAATCGGATTCAAAAATGATAATTAATAAGTATCCTATCTCTTATCAATTAGATGAGAAAGATTGTGGGCCGGCTTGTTTAAAAAACATATGTTCATATTATGGAAAAGAGATACCTAATGGTAATATCCCCAAAAGTGTGTATGGAAGTTTGTTGATCCATTTCAAAGATAAAAAAATTTTTACAAAGCTTAATACCCGGCCGAACGGAGCGTAGCCGGCGTAGGAGGCGAAGCGAAGTTCGGCCGTATTTCTTCTTAAAACGCCCGTTTTTTATTCTTCCCATCGGAATGATTTTTCATGGTTCAGCTTCGGCACTTTCCGCAAATAAGTCTCTTTTTCCATCGCCACATTCCCCAATAACACCAATGCGGCCTCTATATTGGGAAGCGCCCCTCTCCCAGTAATCCCTATTGATACGTTCTATTCAATTGTCGTGTTAATTATCCGACGAATACGGTAATCATACTTATAAGTAAAATTAAATCAATAGCGTGCAGCTGTATATTTTGGGATTTACAAGAAAAACTCCCCCCAAAACCCCGGATAACTCTTCCGCACATTTTCTTTGTCCAAAATTTCCATGTTCGGGAAAAGCGGTTGTAAAGAGGCAAAAGCCATGCTCATGCGGTGGTCGTTGTAGGTGTGGATGCGGACGGGTTGCGCTACCGGAAATGCGATAGGCGGAATGATTTCCAACCAGTCCGGACCGTAGCGGACCGTAGCGCCCAATTTGGCCAATTCGTTTTCCAAAGCGGCAATGCGGTCGGTTTCTTTGATGCGCAAGGTTTTGAGCCCGGTGAGTTTACAGGGAATTTGCAAGCCAAAGCAGGTCACGGCCAAGGTTTGCGCCAAGTCGGGAAAGCGAGTGCAATCGATTTGGCGGTGGTGTTTTTCCGGTTCGCGGATTTTTTGCAACAAAATGCTGTCGTCCTCCCAAACGGTCCTGACGCCGAAGTCTTCAAAAAGTTTTTCCGCAACGCTGTCGCCTTGCAAGGAAGGTTTTTGAAAGGCCAATAAGCGCACCGGCTTGTCCGTCAAAGCCGTTCCGGCATAAAAATACGACGCCGACGACCAATCGCTCTCCACCGTAAAATCCGTTTTTTCCGGCTTGTCCAAGGCTTCGATGCAAATACCGTCGGCTACTTCTTTTACGGTAGCGCCCAATTGCCTGAGCAATTCCGCCGTCATTTGCCAATACGGCACAGATACGCTTTGTCCCTTATCAAAGCGGATACACAATCTCTCCGGCAAGGAAGGTGCAATCAGCATCAAAGCCGTAATAAACTGACTACTTACGCCGGGATTTATGCTTACTTCACCGCCGCGCAACTTCGCCGGAAAAATTCTCAGCGGCGGGTAGCCCTCCTCGCCGGCATATTCGATTTTGGCGCCCAACGACCGAAGCGCCTCCACCAATGGCCCTATGGGTCGCCGTTGCATCCGTTCGGTGCCAGTAATCAGGACGGATCTCGACGTATGCGCCGCATAATAGGCCGTGGCAAAACGCATGGCCGTGCCGGCATCCATGACGTCTATCGTATCGCCGCCACCCTTCAATGCCCGTTGTAGCAGCGCCGTATCGCGCGCGGTGGATAAATTACGGATTTTCAGGCCGGGATAAAGCGCTTGCAACACCAGCAAACGGTTGCTGATGCTCTTGGATCCGGGAATGCGTATGTGCGGCGCCGCCTTAGCCACGCCCGGTCATTTTCAGGTATTCTTCTTCGCTAATAATGGGAATGCCCAGCTGTTGCGCTTTGGCCACCTTGGACGGTCCCGGCTTTTCGCCCGCCAGCAGGTAATCGGTTTTGCGGCTTACGGATGATGCCACCTCGCCGCCGTACCGCTCGATATCGGCTTTGATTTCGTCGCGGGAAAAGTTTTGGAAAGTGCCGCTCACCACAAACTTCTTGCCTTGCAGGATGTTTTGACTTTCATCCGCCGGTTGTTCGCTTTCGAATTTCAGTCCCGCCTTGCGCAGGCGTTCCACCAGTTCGCGGTTATCGGGATTGCGGAACCATGTGTAAATGCTCTCGGCCACCTTTTCGCCCACGTCCTCCACTTGCGTCAGTTCTTCCGGCGTGGCCTCCATAATACGGTCGATGCTACCGAAATGTTTCATTAACTTCTTGGCCGTGCTTTCGCCCACATGCTTGATGCCCAAGGCGTAGAGCAATTTTTCCGCCGGCCGCTCCTTGGATTGTTCGATGCCTTTCAGAATATTGGACGCCGTCTTTTCGCGGATACCTTCCAGCTTGATTAAATCCTCTTTTTTCAAATCATACAAATCCGCCACATTGCGGATGAGCCCTTCGTCGTAAAGCAATTTCACCGTTTCCTTGCCCAGCCCTTCGATATTCATGGCGTTTCGACTCACGAAATGCTCGATGGCCGCCACCTGTTGCGGCTTGCATCCGGCCGTATTGACGCAATAATGATGCGCGTCCACTTTTACCAACGGTGCCTCGCACACCGGACAGGTTTTGACAAACTCGATGGGTTTGGCGCCCGGTTGGCGCTTGCTCTTGTCCACGCCCACCACTTGCGGGATGACGTCGCCGGCTTTTTCCACCAAAATCGTATCGCCTTCGTGCAAGTCCAAGGCCTTCATAATGTCCTCATTATGCAGCGATGCCCGTTGCACCACCGTGCCGCCCAGCAACACCGGTTCGAAAATGGCCACCGGCGTTACCTTGCCTGTGCGTCCCACCTGAAAGTCCACGCGCAGCAATTTGGTGGCTTTGCGCTCGGCGGGAAACTTATAGGCAATGGCCCAACGCGGATATTTGGCCGTAAAGCCCAATTTTTCCTGTTTATCAAACTCATTGACCTTAATCACGATGCCGTCGGTCTGATAGGGAAAATCCAGGCGCTTGGCTTCCCAGTAATTGATAAAATCGAACACGCCGTCCAGCGTATCGGCCTTGGTATAAGCCCCTTCCGGCAGGAAAAAGCCCCACTCTTTGAGTTTGTTCAAGGCCTCGTATTGTGACCGCACCGGCAGTTGTTCGCCCAGCATTTGCCACGGAATAAAATCCAATCCCCGGCGTGCCACCTCGGCGCTGTCTTGCAGTTTGAGCGTCCCGGCGGCTAAGTTTCGCGGGTTCATATACGGTTCCTCGCCCTTGGCGATACGTTCGGCATTGACTTTTTCGAAATTCTCTTGCGACATCACCACCTCGCCCCGCACAAACAATTCCGGCGGCACGTCCTCCGCTTCGATTTTCAAAGGCAAAGTGCGGATGGTGCGTGCATTGGCCGTAACCACGTCTCCCTGTTCGCCATCGCCGCGGGTGATGGCCTCGACCATTTCGCCGTTGCGGTATTCCACGCTCAATGACGTGCCGTCGTATTTCAGCTCGGCCGAAAAGGTAAACGGCTCGTTCAGGGTGCGTCGCACGCGTTCGGCCCATTCCCGGATTTCCTCGAACGAATAGGTGTTATCCAGGGAATACATGGGATATTTATGCCGCTTGGCAGGGAAAATTTTGGTTACCGTCCCGCCCACACGTTGCGTAGGCGAATTGGGATCGTAGAATTCCGGCCACTCTTTTTCCAGTCGTTCCAATTCCTTCATGAGCATATCGAACTCATAATCTGAAATACTCGGCCGGTTGAGCACATAATATTCGTAATTATAGCGGCGCAACAGCTTCCGCAACTCGTCGATACGTTTTTTGGCCTGTTCGCGGGTCATGGCGGGTGGATTTGGTTATTTAAATCAAATGTAATAAAAATTGGCGGATAAAATGTCGGATGATTTAAAATGGTGCCATGGAATTAATGATAATGGAATTAATGATATATTTTTAAATTCAACCGTATTAAATTGTGTATATATGCCCGTAGAGACGCCACGCATGGCGTCTCTACGGGATAATCGTAATAAACACAACGAAAACGCCATAAAAAATTCAAAAAATTACCAATAAACAAATCAACCGAATACCAAATATTCATAAATTTGGAAAAATAATGATGAATATGTCCACCGAAAAATTCCGCGGGAAATATCGTATCACGTCAGCCCGATTAAAAAATCACGATTACGGTTCGCCCGGCGCCTATTTCGTGACCATCGTAACCAAAAATCGCGAACATTTTTTCGGCGAAATTAGAAACGGTAAAATGATTTTATCGGAAATCGGCAAAATCGCCCGGGATGAATGGTTCAAAACGCCTGAAATCCGCCCCGACATGCATATCATTTTGGACGCATTCGTCGTTATGCCCAATCATATTCACGGGATAATTATTATTGGACAAAATAAATTTAATACGTTAAATTTCAATGATTTAAACAATAACATCACGCCCACGGATGCCGTAGAGACGCCACGCATGGCGTCTCTACCCCCATATAAAAACCCCATCAAACCATATAAAAACCATTTCGGCCCGCAACGAAATAATTTATCATCCGTCATTCGCGGATATAAATCCGCCGTCACCAAAAAATCCCGCCACATATTACCCGATTTCGGATGGCAATCCCGTTTTTATGATCACATCATTCGCAACGAAAAATCATTAAACAAAATCCGCCGGTACATCCAAATCAATCCCCGTATTTGGCTCCGAGATAGGAATAATTCTGAAAGGTAAAATGATTTCATCCGAAATCGGCAAAATCGCCCAGGATGACCGGTTCAAAACGCCTGAAATCCGCCCCGGTATGCATATCGTTTTGGACGCATTCGTCGTTATGCCCAATCATGTTCACGGGATCATTTAATTGATGCAATTAATTTTCTTTTCCGGTATTAAGAAAAAAAGAAAAGCCGAGACGAATACCTAAATTTTTAGTAATGAAATTTTCACTGTTTCCTCTTTCGGTAAGGACTTCGTATCCTCCCGCCAAATCAAAAGAAACGTATTTACTTAAAGGGAAACTCAGCCCTCCGAGTATTTCATAATTAAGAAAAATTAATTTGTCCTTTTTGATTATCGGATCGGAACCGGTGTAGTCTAATGTTCCGAAATGTCGTTTACCCGCATAAATTCCCCCTTGCACAAAAAGATACAATTGTTTTAAGGGGAAATAATATCGCATAAAAGGGCCTGCTAAAAGATTGGGTTTGTTAAGTGTTATGAGAATGTTACTCGCATATATATTGCCTCCTATTACCAAATTATTTGACGGGGTATATCCGGCTCCCAAATAAATGGTGTAATACGTGTCGGCCCGGTCGTTTTTGACGGCGGCATCATCTATTCGCAACCACTGTCCGTTTGATTGGGCGTTGAGAAAAATCCGGTTTTTCGATATGAACGAAACCGGGTGTTGGGCCTCCGACATGAAAGGAAAAAACGCGATTATAAAAAATATCTTTTTCATCACTAAAAAAATTTCGGGTTTATTTGTTAAATTTTTTCGGTTCTATCAGAAAGGAAAGTCCGAATGATACGCTCCAAATGTTCAGTTTATCATTGTATGACCCGGCGGAAAAACGCACGCGTTCGGTATAATAAGAATAACCGCCTTGCACGTCGAAAAGCACATGTTTATTTAAAAACAAACTGAGTCCGAGTCCCAAATCAAATTCGAATACGGATGATGACAGCATGTTATCATAAGCATTGGAACCAAAATAAATACCGTTAAAAAAGAATAAAGCCGAACGGTCGAAAACCGAAAAATACATACGTGTGTATGGCCCCGCAAGTATGGTCCGCAAGTTATAATCATATACATTATTCATTTGGACATTCAAGCCAATCGATAAATTACGGGATACAAAATATCCTCCTCCCGCTTGGATAATATATTGAAGATGTGAACCGTTATCATCTACGGTAGGTATGGTTTACGGATGATAATTGTAATTGACCCGAGCCGTTTATTAGCCACTTGCCTTTTCCGAAAGAGATACCCTTCAATTGCGTATCTTGCGCGAAAGTTACAAGAGGAACCCAGAAAAAAAGATGAAAAATTTTTTCATACCTTATTTTTCTAAAAAAATGATAATTTTTTACAAATGTAAAATATTTTGTTAAATTTTTTAAACATCACGACCTCCCGTGCCAACTAATGTAGTACGTTAAACGCAATCATCAAACCGTATTTTGTTTTTCGTGCTTTGTGAACTATCCGAAAAAGCGCAATATAAATTCAGAAATATAGGTAAGCAACTCACTTTTTAATCCATCGCAACTTGATTTTCTTTCCATTTTCTACATTCGTAAGTACTAACAAATACACCGAAGGAACCAATTCCGAAACCGGAATAATTCCCGCTTCCGGATTTCCCGTCCGTACCAATTGCCCGTATAAATTATATATGTGATAGGAATGATAACCGCTAACGCTCGGCACTTTTAAATAATCGTAAGCCGGATTGGGAAAGACGATTATCCGCGATGTGTTTTCCGTATTTACATCTGCCGTCGGGTCAAATTCGTAGGCCCCTATATCGGGAGCGGTGCCCAAGTAAGCTTGCGAAACCGCCGTCGTATCTTGCCACATCATATTTTCCGTAAGTGTCAATATGTTTTGGATAATATCTACCGTTACAATCCGCCTGTTTTGGGTTTCGCCTTCCAATCTAATCTCATCACCAGGGGCCAATCCGTATGCATCCGAAAAAAAACGGGCATCGGCCACAGGAAGCATATTGCCCGATCCTGCATTAATAGTTTGTGTTAAAAAAGCCCCTCGGTCTATAGCCGGCGAATTGTTTGCCGGATAAAAATTGTTTGAAGCGGCATCCACAAATTGCGGGCTGTCAAGCACATAATCATCACCGAAAAGCGCCCACGACGGATTGTCGCCATCCAACAAATTATGCCGGATATGCAAAGCGCCGGCCGGTAAATCGTTACTGCTGTTTTGCATTTGATATAAACCGTTTTGACTAAAAATATTATTGACAATACGAATATTACTTCCCGAAGCATGCGCACCAATATCCAAACCTTCTTGATTGCCGACAAAAGTATTGTGTTGGACATAAATATTTCGGATGACATAATCCGGTTTTTGGGACCAATGAATCACCATCGCCCTACCGGAACAATGTGCTACCGTATTGCGCCGCACCGATACGTTTTCAAGTGCGCCTCCCTCTTCCGAAGCCACAGAAATACCGACTCCGGCTATATTTTCAATCATATTTCGATACACTTGCACATCAGATTGGTTGTGCGCATACGCATCGACATAAATACCTACCGAAGCAATACCTTCAACCCGGTTATGATGCACTATGACATGATGACAGCCGTCTTTGATATCAATACCTTCACCACCGCCTCCGAAACCGATACTCCCGCCATCATAAACGTGGTTATTTTTCACTTCTACATATTGACTACCCGAAATACTGACACATTCTTGAACACCACCGGTAGGCCAACAAGCCCTGCTTATTTCATTATTGTTAATAATAATATGGTGACTATTCCAAACGGAAATCCCCGATGAATAGGTTTGAAAAGTCCGGTTGTTTTCCAATTCAATATAAGCACTGTCTTCAATCAAAAAACCGGCAAATCCGGCATTTTCCAAACGCAATCCGGAAAATTTCAAGTAGGATTTGGCCGAGATATAAAAAATTCCAAACCAATTAGCTCCGGGTATTTGACTTCCGTCAATGATTACCGAATGCTCTTCACCCGGATAAGCCATGTAATGAATATATTGTAATGAAGTACCCGATGCCGCCGGTTCGATTCGTTCGGTCAACATATAATTACCTTCTCTAATGTACACCGTATCTCCGGCGATCAAAGTATTGGCAGCCTTTTGAATGCTTTTCCAAGGTTGACTCACAGTTCCTGCTTGTGTATCATCGCCGTTTACACTTACATAATAGGTAGTTGCCTCACTCCGGGGAATATGTATCAGACTTATCGACAGCCATAAAAATAGTATTTGAAACCTCATGCCGGTTGTAAATTAAGGACGGAAATTCAAGTTGTTAGTGTAGCTTTGTTTTCGTCGGTTAATATTTCAAATGTAGATAAAAATCCTTTAGGATTCAAATAACCCCTTCTCAAAGATAAAATTGAGCCGGTAAAAATGAAAAAATCGAACAAAAAAGGTAAACGATGTTCAAATTATCAGTATTGCTTTGCTTAGAATCCACAACTCCTTTTTCCATAAACAAAACTTAAGGCAATTATTGAAATTCCCACTGGATAAACGTGGGGAAAAACCCCAACCTAAAATCCGATTTTTTTGATTATTTTTACCTTATGGAACATTACGGAATTTGGTCGGTCATTCCGCCTTTGGTGGCCATTGTGTTGGCCATTCGAACCAAAAAGGTTTTTATCGCCTTGTTCGGAGGCATTTGGATGAGTTATCTCGTTTTGAACCGTGGGCATCCGGTTGCTTCTTTTTATGATGCCGTATTGAGTTTGGTCAAAGTTTTTAAGTCGGAGGGAAATACCAAAACCATTATGTTCAGCGCTCTGGTAGGCGCATTGATTTTATTCGTGCAGAAATCGGGGGGTGTGGCGGGTTTTGTCCGTTCTATGCAAGAAAAATTAAAATTTTCCGGTAATCAACCGGACAAGCTCCGTCGTAAAGTGGCTTTTTTTGCTTGGCTTACCGGAATTGTTGTTTTTGTGGAGACCAGTATTTCGTCGCTTACGGTGGGAACGGTTTTTCGTCCGTTGTTTGACAAATTGCGTATTTCGCGCGAAAAATTGGCCTACTTGGCCGATTCGAGTAGTGCGCCCGTTTCGGTTTTGCTTCCTTTCAATGCCTGGGGGGCTTTTATTATGGGCCTATTGCTTGTGGAAGGTTTGGACAAGCCTTTTGTGTGGCTGATGCGTAGCATTCCTTACAATTTTTATGCTTGGATTACATTATTTGTCGGTTTTTGGGTAATTATGAAAAACTGGCACATCGGCCCGATGAAAAGTGCGGAAAGACGGGTTCGTGAGACCGGAAAACTCCTTGATGACTTTGCCGTTCCTATGGTTTCGGAGGCTTTGACCGAAGTATCGCCCGTGCCTGACGCCAAACCTAAAGCTTACAACATGCTTGTTCCCGTAGCCGTCATGGTGTTGATGATGCCGGTTTTGCTCGCAGTTACGGGTTGGGACTCCGGACTTCCCGGTTGGGAAAACGCAAGTTTTTTTCGGAAAATTATTTCGGCCATGGGCAACGGCTCGGGTTCCACTTCGGTTTTGTTTGCGGTAATAACGGCACTGGCGGTAGCCGCATTGATGTATAAGTACCAAAAAATTGCGGGACTAAACGAAATCAACGAATGGACACTCAAGGGCATTTCGGAAATGATGCCTTTGGCTTTGCTGATGATGATGGCATTTGCCATCGGAAGTGTTACCAAATCATTGGGAACGGGAATTTACTTGGCCGAATTGTCCGAAGGTTTTCTTGCTCCGGAATTCATTCCCGTAATTATATTTTTGTTGTCGGCTTTCATAGCTTTTTCCACGGGTACTTCTTGGGGAACCTTTGCCATTATGATTCCCATTGCCGTTCCCGTTGCCTTAAAATCGGGCGTTCCCGTACCATTGGTTTTGGCGTCCGTATTGAGCGGAGGAGTTTTCGGCGATCACGCTTCGCCCATTTCCGACACAACGATCATCTCGTCGATGGCTGCCGCAACCGACCATATCGACCATGTTAAAACACAGTTGCCTTATGCTTTGTTAAGCGCCGCAGCGGCTTCGATTTTTTTTGTTACGGCCGGACTTCTTCTAACCGGTTAAGCACAAAAAAAAGCGAAGGCAACCGGCCTCCACTTCGATTAAACGTATGCTTCGAAATGACTATTCCCGGGTTATTTTGGTAATTTTGATCCGCATTTTGCCCGCAGGCACTTGGATTTCCACTTCATCTCCCACCCGTTTTCCAAGCAAACCTTTACCGATTGGTGATTCGATGGATATTTTCTTTTCCCGTATATCGGCTTCGCCGGATGAGACCAAGGTATAGGTAGATTCTTTACCGGTATCCAAATTGACAAAAGTTACGGTGGACAAAATCAAGGCCAAGTCGGGATCCAAATCGTCGTCCTTCAACACGCGTGCATTAGCAAGGGTTTCTTGCAATTGATAAATTTTCATTTCCAGCAAAGCCAATGCCTCACGCGCCGCGTGATATTCCGAATTTTCCGACAAATCACCCAATTCCCTCGCATCGGCTATGCGTTGGGCGATTTTGGGTTTTTCTTTTAACAAATCTTCCAATTCCTTTTTTAACTTTTGCAAACCTTCTTTAGAGAAATAAGAAATTTTTCCCATACCGTTTTAATTTTAAAAAATAAAAAGAACCACCAACAACGATTGCCGGTGATTTGCTTTGCAAAATTAAAAAAAATTCGGTTATCTTCGTTTCAAATTTTTTTCAGTCCATGCTTGTCAAAAAAAAGAAAGTCAACATCATAACTTTGGGTTGTTCCAAAAACCTGGTGGATAGCGAAATGCTGTCGGGACAGCTCAAATACGGACCCTACGAAGTAATTCACGACAGTGATGAAAATGCCGATATTGTTATCATAAATACTTGCGGATTCATACACGATGCCAAAGAACAGTCCGTTCAAACCATATTGGAACAGGTACAACTTCGAGAAGAGGGAAAAATTGAAAAACTCATCGTAACCGGATGTTTGAGCGAACGGTACAAAAAAGAATTACCCGCCGAAATTCCCGAAGTGGATGCTTATTTCGGAAACCACCATTTGAAGGACATCTTGAATTACCTGAAGGTGGACTTTAAAAAAGAACTCATAGGCGAACGGCTCTTGGCCACGCCTCCCCATTACGCCTATTTGAAAATCTCGGAAGGATGCGACCGCAAATGCGCTTTTTGTGCCATTCCGCTTATCCGAGGTGCGCACAAATCCGTTCCCATGGAACAATTGGTGGCACAAGCCGAAAAATTGGCTTCTCAAGGGGTTAAGGAACTCATGTTAATTGCCCAGGATTTGACTTTTTACGGGTTGGATATTTACGGAAAACGCCAACTTGCCCAACTGCTGAAAAAACTCTCCCGCGTTGACGGCATTCAATGGATACGCCTGCATTACATGTATCCGGCGGGCTTCCCCGACGATGTATTGGACATTATGCGGGACGAACCCAAAGTTTGTAATTATGTGGATATTCCTTTGCAACACATAGATGATGAAATTCTGCGCTCGATGAATCGCGGCGCCGGCGAAAAACAAACAAGAAAATTAATCCGGAAAATAAAAGAACGCATTCCCGGCGTTCATATACGTACCACTTTCATTGTGGGATACCCCGGTGAAACGGAAGAAAAATTCGAAAAACTCACCGATTTCGTAAAGGAAATGGAATTTGACCGTGTGGGCGTGTTTACTTACTCACACGAAGAAGACACACCGGCATACAAATTAACCGACCACATACCCGAACAAATAAAAGAAGAAAGAAAAAACCGGCTATTGGACCTGCAAACGGAAATTTCCAAACGTAAAAATCAAGCCAAGATAGGAAAAACAATGCCCGTTATAATCGATGCCCGGTACGGCAACGAATACTTGGCACGTACCGAATTCGACTCGCCGGAAGTGGATAACGAGGTGCACATCATAACCGACCGCATACTGACACCGGGTAAGTTTGCCGAAGTAAAAATTATCGATGCGGACGCATTCGATTTGTGGGGAGAACTCATTTAAAAAAACAACGAGACAATTCATACTTTGAAGAAATCTCTAAACGGGAAAATTATCTTACCTGAAACCGTCAAATCCGACCGGATGTTCATATTTTGTTAAATATATCCGTCGATATATCCGTTCTTTGCACGGAAACATTGTTACCGGAACAACCGAACCGGTACGGTCCAAAAGTGCAACGGAGGCAATTAGAAAACAAAAATACGATGCCGCCACGCCAATTTGTCCGGCCGGAAAAGTATTGACATTATATCGATGGTATTTTTTGCCGGCCTTGTTACAATTTTTTCTTCAACATATCAATCCTGTCGCGATATTCGGCGGCTTTGAGGAAATCGAGGGCTTTGGCGGATGCTTCCATATTCCGGGTTAGTTCTTTGATTTTTTCTTGAATTTGGTCCCGGGACAGATATTCGATATCTTCGGCTACTTGAGGAATTTTAGGGTCTTTAGCCTCATAAGAATCCTCGAATGCCGTTGCTATTTTCTTTACGATTTGCTTGGGGGTAATACCGTGCCTGCGGTTATACTCCGTTTGTTTGGCACGGCGCCGAAGGGTTTCGTCAATGGTTTCACGCATGCTTTTGGTAACGGTATCGGCATAAAAAATAGCCTTGCCGTGAACGTGCCGTGCTGCACGTCCCACCGTTTGGATGAGGGATTTATGCGAACGTAAAAAACCTTCTTTATCCGCATCCAAGATGGCAACGAGGGAAACTTCGGGCAAGTCCAAACCTTCACGTAACAGGTTCACACCCACCAACACATCAAACAATCCTTTGCGCAAATCCTGCATAATTTCCACACGTTCCAAAGTGTCCACGTCCGAATGAATATACCGGGCCCTGACATCGATTTTTTCCAAATACTTGGTCAGTTCTTCCGCCATTCGCTTGGTAAGTGTGGTCACTAACACCCGTTCGTCTTTTTCCACACGCACACGGATTTCTTCCAATAAATCGTCGATTTGATTATGTGTGGGGCGCACTTCGATTTCGGGGTCCAACAATCCCGTGGGCCTTACGATTTGTTCCACCACCACCCCGTCCGACTTTTTCAGTTCGTATTCGGCGGGTGTGGCACTGACAAAAATCACTTGGTTTTGCAATTGTTCGAATTCTTGAAAAGTCAACGGACGGTTATCCAGTGCCGAAGGCAAGCGGAATCCGTGTTCCACCAAAGTTAATTTTCTCGAACGGTCACCGCCGTACATAGCGCGCACTTGCGGGACGGTAACGTGTGATTCGTCGATAAACATCAAGTAGTCCTCGGGAAAATAATCCAACAGGCAGAAAGGTCGTGATCCGGGAGGTCGTCCGTCCAGATAGCGGGAATAATTTTCAATTCCCGAGCAGTAGCCCAATTCCTGCATCATTTCCAAATCGAACTCCGTGCGTTCTCTGATTCGCTTGGCTTCCAAGGTTTTTCCTTGCTGCAAAAAGAAATCCACCTGGTCTTCCAAATCCCTTCTGATTTCCACGATAGCCCGTTCAATCACATCGCGCGAGGTGGCGAAAACATTGGCGGGATAAACGGTCAACCGGTCGGTCGTTTCAATGCGTTTACCGGTTTCGATGTCCCACACCTCGATACTTTCCATGTCATTGCCCCAAAAGTGGAACTTGTAAAAACGGTTGGCATAAGGCGTATAAAGCGTCACCGTATCGCCTTTTACAATAAACGTCCCGGCTTTAGGCGTTTCCGAACGTGAATAAAGAGCTTGAACCAAGCCCGATAGTAAAGCGTTACGCGACATTTTCAAATCGATATGTACCGTATTTTTTTTAAATTCCGTAGGGTTACCGATGCCGTAAATACACGATACGGAAGCCACCACGATCACATCCCTACGTCCGGATAGCAAAGCCGAAGTGGCCGAAAGCCGGTAGCGTTCTATTTCCTCATTGATCGAAAGATCCTTTTCAATGTATTTGTTCAACACGGGCAAATAAGCCTCGGGTTGGTAATAATCGTAATACGACACAAAATATTCTACGGCATTATGGGGGAAAAACGCTTTGAATTCGTTGAAAAGTTGGGCAGCCAAAGTTTTGTTATGCGCCAAGACCAAAGTGGGACGCTGCACCCGTTCGATGACCTTGGCCATCGTAAAAGTTTTTCCCGAACCGGTAACCCCCATCAGGGTTTGGTATTTTTCGCCGGACAAAATACCTTCCGCAAGTCGTTGAATGGCTTCCGGTTGGTCACCGGCCGGCTCAAAAGGCGAAAT
>Ga0256834_1001256_pt1 | contig 17610 bp, 12 predicted proteins | sample 4281140metaG_FD_190536 | JGI IMG/M metagenome (GOLD analysis project Ga0256834, IMG submission 190536) | Hydrothermal vent microbial communities from East Pacific Rise, Pacific Ocean - 4281-140 | ecosystem: Environmental > Aquatic > Marine > Hydrothermal vents | place: Pacific Ocean: East...
TTTTTCTCTAGCTTCTCTATTTGATAAATCAGGGTTTCATACTTCAAAAATAGTTTCTCTATTAGAAGAACTCATCATTTGCTCTTGATCTTTTGAAGCTTCTACTTTTAATAATTTAAATTCAATGTCAGTAGTATTATCAAAAATTAAAATATCATCAAAAGGTTTCAAAAAATTTGCACTATTTAAAGATGTTTTTAAGCTAGCTGTTATTTTTCAACTAGAATTAAGTAAATATTTTTTAGAATCTGTAGTTATTTCTACTTTATTTAAATATTGTTCTGTACAATCATTTATCCCATTTTTATTATTATCTTTATCACATTTCTTAACTTCTTCATTTACAGCATTAACATCAGAAATTTTACAAATTCTATTTTTTGCAACAAATTTAGCTCAAACAACATCTTTTGCAGCATTTTCAAGTTTACATACTCACTTATCCCAAGAGCCTCAACAAGTTCATTTTGAAATTTTTATTTTTGGAGGTAACATATCTTTTATCCAACAAGAAATAGCAGAAGGCCACTTATAAAGTGGAACTCATTCTGGTGGAGCACATTTTGTGATTAAATCATCTTCATTTTTTACAAAATTTCAAATATTTGAAGAAGATAATTGTTCACTTAAAAGTGTATTTTTTTTGATTATACCTTCAAAAGTAGGATTTTCTGCTTTTAGTTTTGGATCTATTTTAACAAACATATCTTGAGCATTTCAATGTTCTCAAAGATAAGCTATTTCATAAACTTTTTTATTTTCTATTAAAGGAAATTTATTATCATTTCAACCAAATTGGTCTGATAAATAATTTCTCATTACATATTTATATTTTTCAGAAGGAGAAGTTAAATTATTCCAATAAATAGCAAAAACTAAAGTATCATAATAAGATAATTCTTTTGTTTCTCCATTAACTTCTAATATTTTTGAAGGTTTATCTTTTAAAAATCATTTTAAATCAAATTCAGCTTCTGGATAATCTTCTATTTTTAAATATTCATAAATTTCTAAATCTAAATCTTCTAAATCTTCTGGATTATTATCATCAATAATTTTATTAATTTCATCTGATTTTAAATCTAAAACTTTATCTAATTCTTTTTCTACAATATCAATTGGAGGCATATATTTTATTTTGTTGTCTACAAATTCTTGTGGTGCTCTAAAATTTTTTATTCTAAATAAATATGGATATTTTATTCATATATTTTCTCAAATAGCAGACATAAAATCTATATATCTATCTTTATCTACAGGTAATGAATAAGCTGTTCTACCCGTTATTTGTTTATATAATTCTGGATAATTTGGTGATTTATGTTTTATATCAGAATATATTTTTTTAAAAAAGTATTGGCTTAAAAATTGTGGATGGTCTTCTTTATCACATTCTCATCATTCTTCATATTCATTTGCAACTTCTTCATCTTCATTACTAACTATTGCTTTTCATACAAATTTTCATCATACCTCATATATTTGGTCTCAATCTCATAAAAAAATCATTTTTCTTTCTCACTTTTTAAAATCTTCCACTTCTTTTACCTTTTTATATAAAGAACTAAAAGTTTCATCAAATTCATGAATAGTATTTTCTGTTTCACAACTCCAATCTTCTGCTGGTTGACCATCTATTGGTAACCTAAAAATATCTTTACAAGTTTCACTTTCTGCTCAATCTGGTATTTGAAATTCTAAAGTTGGTGGTATTTCTTCATAAGGCAAATATATACATTCTTCCTGTAATCTTTTTGTTAAAAAATTAGTTTGTAAACAATGTGCAGCTGAAGGAGTTAATTCATCAACTTTATCTTTTAAATCATCTCATTCTAAGCTATAAAAACCTTCTGGTTTAGCATAAATATCATAAATATTTTTAGATCAATTTATAGAAAAAAGAGGAATAATAGATCAATTTAAAAATGTATGTTTTTCTTCTCAATCTACTTCATATCAAGACAAACTTATTCAATCTTTCAGAATTTTATCCTGATCAATATATAAAGGAGAAGACATTCAAAACCGTCAAAGCAATCATTGTTTTTCATCTGTAGAAACTGTTCATAAACAACTATTACTTTCATTTCTTAATATATTTAAATCTAATTCTATCAATGACTTTATTTTTTTATCATCAGGCTCTACAATTTCATTAACTGAAATAAAATCTTCATATTTACTATATTTTATAGAAAATCATCTTTTAAGATCACTTTTAGTTTCATATAACTCATTTGAATTAAAAACATATTTCAAATCATCTTTTATATCTTCTACAGTAGCAGTATCTTTCATAGAAACATCTCTTCATCTATTTGCTTCCACTAATTGCCCAAAAATATATCATCATTTAGTAGAGGCAAAAGTAGTTTTATCTTTTTTATAAGCTACATATTCTTCCCAATTATTAACTTTTTCTTTTTGTGATTCTATAATACTTCATCTATAAATAGAACACATTTTTGCTCCATTTTCTTTATTTATTATATCTTTTTCTAAAAACTTAGAAGCATAATAGTCTTTTTCTCAAATAGTTTTTGCTAATTTTCAATATAAAATATTTTTATGATAAGATCTATTTTCTTTTTCCCATCAAATACAAGAATCCATCATAAAAGGAACTTCCCATATAGGTTTTTCCCTTTCAACATCATAAATTCTTTGAAATAAGGCAATATATCTAGAAAGTCATTTATTTCTAACTAGATCATCTATATGGTCTTCCAAATCTGTATTTGCATTTTTTATAGACAATCTAGCTATTTCATCTAATTTTGTAATTATTTCTGGAACAGTATCAACATTCACTCTAGCTTGTTTTATTTCTTCTCAATTTTTATCAACTGTAACGGTTTCATTATATCTTCCTGCATTATGCACATCTTTTGCAACATCTCAAAAAAGTTTTTCATTAAATATTTCAGAAAAATTTTTAACAGAATTTTCTATAATTCTTCTAGTATGAATATCTGGAATTTTTGAGGTTTCTATTTTTCAAACTCAAATATCTAAATCAACTCACATTAATTTTTTTATAGTTGCTTTTTGTCATTTAGTATATCATCAATCAGAATAAACATCTTTTATATTATCTGATAATTTTTTTGTAAATCTATTATAACTCAAATCTTCAAGATTAGCCATTGAATTTTCATAAGCCTTATAATTAGTATAAACAAGTGCCTTATTTTCTCTTATTCAATCATAATAAAAAACATATGGTTTATAATCTTCTTTCACTTCTTCTCAAATTTTTCAATTTATTATTCAATGTTCTTTTTTAAAATTTCATTCTCAAGTATAAAAATCATGATTTTTATCAAAAAAATCTTTTAAAGCTTGAATTTCTGTTTTATCAGAAGAATTAGGAGAAATAACTCCATGCCAAATTTCTGCTTTTAATTTTCATTTTAATTTTTTATTTTTTTCATATTTTTTTGTTTTATGATTATAAATAAATCATTTATCTTCAAAATCAACATAAGGGAAAATTGTTCTGGAATTTTCACTTCAATCATTAACAACAGCAAAAGGAATTTGTCCAACTAAAACAGTTCAAATTAATTTTGAATCTTTATCATAACCTTCATAATAAAATTTTTCATTTAAAGAAGCTATAGAAAATGGGTCTGAACTTTTAGGAACAGGAACAATTACAGCTCTTGTTTTTTCTAATACTCAAGAAATATCTTTAGCATATCTATCAAGCTCACTTTTTATTTCTGGATAAATTTCTTCATCAACAAAAATACTTACAATATTGTATCTATCATTTCAGTTTTCTGCATAAGAAGTTCCAAAATTGAATACATTTTTGTATAATGGTATTTTAAAAGTTATAGAAAAAAAGAACACAAAAATTAAAAAAACAGAAGTAATTTTTTGGAAAAGATTATAATTCATTTTTTTGTATACATAATATAAATAAAAATTTGCTTGTAGTATACTAAAAAAAACTTGTTTTTAAACAAGTTTTTAACATTTTCACTTTACAAGATATTAAATATATTTTTTAATATATTTTTTATTTTACTTTTTGTCTACTTCGTCTACTTTAGTTTTTCTGTTTTAAAAGCTATTTTTTATTTTTTGTCTACTCAAAAAAAGATTTTTTATTTTTATTTTTTGTCTAGTTAGTTTTTTGTATTTTAAAATTAGTAGAAAAATATTTTATAAAACTCTCAAAATTTCTTCAATAGTTGTAAAACCTTTCATTGCTTTTAAAATTCAATCTTCTTTCATTGTTATCATATCTCATTTTTTTGCTTCTCTCATTATTGTTTCAACATTTGAACCTTCTCTTATAATATTTCTCAAATTATCATTCAAATTTATTATTTCATAAATTCAGACTCTTCATTTATAACCAGTTCAGTTGCACTGTAAACATCATTTTCATTCATATAATTTTATATTTTTGGCCTCTAATCATTTCATTCATATATCTCTAAAAATATTTTCTATTATAACAGTTTCAGCTTTTGATTTTTCAACTTCTTTTTTACAATCTGGACAAATTCTTCTAACTAATCTTTGAGCAATAATTGTATCAAGAGCTGATGCTAAAATATATGGTTCAACTCACATATTTATAAGTCTATCAAGAGTGTCAGCAGCACTTTTTGTATGCAAAGTTGAAAGAACCAAATGTCCTGTTAAAGAAGCTGTTGTTGCTATTTCTAAAGTATCAGAATCTCTTATTTCTCAAACCATAATAATATCAGGATCTTGTCTTAATAAAGCCCTTAATCAAATTGCAAAAGTATAACCAGCTTTTTCATCTATTTCAGATTGAATTACTCAATCTAATTGATATTCCACAGGATCCTCAAGAGTTATTATTTTTTTATCTCTTGAATTAATTTTTGAAAGCATTGTATAAAGAGTTGTAGTTTTACCTGAACCAGTTGGACCTGTTACCAAAATCAAACCAGTTTTTTTTCTTATTACTTCATTTATAATTTTTTTTGAAACCCAAAAAAATCCCAAACTTTCAAAATCAATTACAGAATTAGAACTATCAAGTAATCTACAAACAACATTTTCTCAAAATTTTGTTGGTAAAGTTGAAACTCTTATATCTATTTTATTATTTCAAACCATAACATTAAATTTTCAATCTTGAGGAATATTATTAATATTCAATTTTAAATGACTAGAATATTTTATTTTTTCTAAAGAAAGTTTATATTCTTTTTTAGTTAATTTAAAAATATCTACTAAAACTCAATCCATTCTAAATCTCAAAACAACATATTTTTCATAATTATCAAAATGAACATCAGAACTTCAAAGTTTTAAAGCACCTGAAAAAATCATATTTATTGCTTTTTCAGAATTTTGTAATTTCAAAAAATCCCTAATAACATTTTCAAGTTCATGAAAACGACTAGTATCTATTTCTCTTTTTTTTTCTTCTTCCAAAATTTCTTCCTTCAATTTATTTTCTACTTTTTCCCTAACTTTTTTCATTCAATCACTATCTAAATTAAGAATTTTTTTAGCTAAATCTTTTCTATCAATTTCTTCTTTTGTGAGAATTTTTTTAGCCACTTTTTTAGTGTCAGTTTTTTTAGTAGGCATTTTTTTAAAAATTAATTGGAAATAAAGAATATTTTTTATATAATGAATTTATTATATATTATTTTATAGAAAAATGCAAATACAAAAAAAACAAAAAGCTTCTATTCTAATTTGGGTATTTTTTTTAACTTTACTTATGAGTTTTAGTTTTATTTTTATACAATTTCAAATACAAAATTCTTTAAAAGTAAATTCTAAAAGATTAGAAAATCTAGAAGAAGAAAAAAAAATACAAGAATTTTTATGAGATATTAATGCACAATCTATACAAATATGAGAAAATACTTTAGAGGTGGAAAGTTTTTCTAGCTTAGAATATTCTTTAAAAAAAGATGAAATTTTGTGATTAAATTTTACAGAAACTTGAACTATAAATATAGAATTATTAAATTCCTGAATTGTTTCTTATGCTACTTGAGCTGTGGCTTCAACTTTAGAATTTTGAACAAATATTTTACCAACATACAATACTGGAGCAACTTCTGTTAATGTTTTAGTAAATACTTGAGAAAAACTAGAAGTAAAAGCTTTTTCCTGAAACCCAAAATTAAGTTTTTGAGCTTCAAAAAAAATTATATATCCTCTAGATATTTTACCATCAGCAATAACTTTTAAAAAATCATGAAAAATAACTATGAGTATTTGAGTAAGATGATGAGGTATTAAGTATAAAATAAATTCTTGAATTGAAAAAACTCTAACTTGAAATTCAACAGAAAATTATACTTCAAAAAGTTTTTTTGTTAAAGTCTGAGATTCTTTATCTATTATAAACTTTGATAATCCTGGTAATAATAAAAAATTAATTATTTCTTGAGATTATAATATTTCAGATTTAATACAAAATAATTCTTATAAAATTTCTAAAAAAACTTGGTGAAAAGAGGTTATTTTGGAAGAATGAAAAATAAGGTAAAAAAATCACAATATATTTTTTTAATTTTTAATTTTGAAAAAATACTTTTTTTTGTATTATATAGAATAATATTTTTATAAAAAAAAATTAAAATGCAAGAAGAAATAAGTTCTGAAGATAAGATAAAAAATTTTTTTAATAAAATAGCTGTCTTAGAATTAGAACCTGAAGATAAACAAAAAATAGCTGTTAATACAAAAGAACATTCTAAATGAGATAGATTATATTGGTTTGAAATTTTTCTTTCTAGTTCTATTGCAACTCTAGGTTTAATACAAAATTCTGTTGCAGTAATAATTTGAGCAATGCTTATTGCACCACTTTTAAGACCAATAAATTGAATTTCTTTATCAATAACTAATTGAGAAAAAAAAGCACTTTTTATATCTTTAAAAGTACTTTTAATAAGTATTTTAGCTTCAATTTGAATGTGATATATTTTTTCATTTTTAGTTGCTATAGATACTGAAACATCAGAAATTTTAGCTAGAACAAGTCCTAATATCCTAGATTTTTTTATTGCAATTTTTTCTGCTTTTGTAGCAATTTTATCTTTGCAATATTCAAGACTTGGAGAATCAATTGCCTGAGTTGCAATGGCAGCTTCACTTTTACCTCCTTTGGCTGTTGTTTGAATAGAACTTTATTTAACTAATTTTTATTTAGCTTGGAGTAGTTTTATGCTTTTTACAACCAACCTTTTTGCTATAATTCTAGTTTGAGTTTTTGTTTTTTTATTATATTGATTTTTTCCAAATAAATCTGAAAATCAAAAATATATGATAAAAAATATTTCTTTTGTAATTATTTGAATTTTAATAATTTCTATTCCTTTATTTTGAAGTTTGATAAAAATAAAAGAAAATATTATTTATAAAAAAGAAATTTTTATTTATTTAGATGAAATTTTAAAAAAAGAAAATGAAAATATAGAAATTTCTTTTCTTGAAATAGAAAAAAATTTAAAAGAAAAATTGGAAGTAAAATCAATTATAAAAATTCCTGAAAATATTATTTTTTATAAAGATTTAAAAGAAAATATTGTTAATTCTTTGTCTAGACAAATTGGAAAAGATATAGATTTAAAAATTGAACTAATTAGAACAGCAAATATTATTTCAAAAGAAAATATTATAGTAGACACAAGTAGACAAATCCTTTTATATTCAAAAGAATTAATAGACAAAGAATATAAAAATATTCATTTAATTAATATTTCAGTAGAAAAAAAAGAAGATAAAAAAGAATTAAAAATTGTCTACTCAATTAAAGAAAAAGAAATAGAAGAAAAAATAGATAAAAAATTTTATTTAGAGGTAGAAAAAAATATTAGAAAAAAATTTCAAGATGAAAGATTAGATTTTAATTGGTTGTCTCTTCAAGAATTTAATGATTGAAAAGAAATAAAAGAATTAAAACAAATTTTTACAAAACAACAGAAATTAATTAATTCTATGCAAGAAGAAAATAAAAAATTACAAGATGATTTAGCTAGAAAAATTGAAATAGAAAAAAATATTGTAAGATTATTAAAAAAGTACATTGATGTTAGAAATGAAAAAATTGAGAAAAAAAGTGAAGAAAAAATAGAAAAATAAAATTTTTTCTACTACTTACTCTTGCTAAATTCAAAAAAATAAATAAAATCAAAAAAAATTAATAACTAACTAAAAAAAAATGTTAAATGTTACAAAAAAAAGAGCTATTTATTTAGCTATTTCAGCTATATTATTTATTATTTCTATTATAGCTATAAAATTTTTCCCATATAATTTGGGAATAGATATGACTTGATGAAGCCAAATTGAATATTCTTATGCTTGAAAAATAGATTTAGAAAAATATAAAAAAGATATTTCTGAACTAACTTCTGATATAAAATATGAAGTTTATAATAAAAATTGAACTAAGAAACATTTGGAAAAAGTTGTAAATGATACAAAAGTTTATAAAGTTTCTGGTGAAGAAAAATTTGTTGTTATTGTTTGATTTAATAACCAGCTTTTTGCAAGTGATACAGTAGAAGATGAAAAAAAGTTACAAACAGATTTTGATGATATAAGAGAAGATTTAAAATTAAATATTACTAATATTTTAAAAAAAGATAATTCAACTATAAAAATTGCTAAATATACAAATATTTGAAAAAGTTTTTGAGATTATATTAAAAAAACAGCATTTATAACCTTAGCTATTGCTCTTGTTGCCATTTCCATATATATTGCATATGCCTTTTCTGGAAGTGTTTCTGGAGTAAGTTCTTTATCTTTTGCTTGAGTTGCACTTATTACCTTGTTGCACGATGTTATAATTTCAACCTGATTATATATTTATGCTGGTAGTTTTTTAGTAGATTTCAAAATAGATACCTTTTTTGTAACAGCACTTTTAACTATTTTAGGTTATTCTATAAATGATACAATTGTTGTTTTTGATAGAATTAGAGAAAATTTGAAAACTTATTGATGAAAAAAGAAAAAAGATTTAGAAGAAATAATAAATATGTCTGTTTCGGAAACTTTGACAAGAAGTATTTATACAAGTGTAACAGTTTTATTTGTGTTATTTGCTATATTATTTTTGGGGCCTGAAACTATCTCAGGATTTATTTTAACAATGATTTTCTGAACTATTATTTGAACATATTCTTCTATTTTTGTAGCTTCTCCATTACTTTTTCAAATTAATAAAAATAAAAAATTATCAGTTTATAAAGAAAAAGTTTATGATCCTGATAAAGATATAGTTGTTTAAGGAAATATATTTTAAATATTTTAACAAAAAAACTTATGAAAAAAATAAAAAAATTATTTTTCTATATATTATGAACTAGTATTAGTTTTTTAAGTGTTTTTGGAAAGCAAAGTGAAGCTTTTTCTTGAAATAGTCTATGGCCAAAAGAAAGAACTTTTATAGATATATTATTAGATACTTTAGAATATGTTTTTTTTCTTTGATTCATAACTTCATTAATAATATTTTTAATATGATTATATTTTTATTTAACAAAGAAAGATATAAAAGATAGAAAAAAAAGATGATTAAAATATATAAAAATATCTATTATTTTGTTTATTGTTATATTTTTATTATGGAATTTAGCAACTTTGTTTTTTAAAATTCATTATGTATATGTATATTAATTATATAAAAAAATTAATAAAAATAAATTTTGATTTAAAAAAAAATATTAGTAAAATGATACTAATATTTTTTTATTAATAAAAAAACCTATGCTAAAAAAAATTATTTCTACTATTTTAATAATTATATGAATTTATATAATGTTAATTTTTTTAAAACCTCAAACTACAGATTTTATTGAATCTCATTTTTGAAGTAATTTTTCTGTAAAAGTTAGAGCTTTGAAAGAAGTACTTGACTGAAAAAAAACATTTAGTGAATTCAAAGAATTTATAAGTGAAGATAATCCAAACATAAAAAAATATTTTGATACTATTAATTCTTGAATTTCTTGAGTGAAAGGTTCTGTTGATTCTATTAGAAAAAAAGTATTAGACACAAAAGATTCTATTAATGAAAATATAGAAGTTGTAGAAAATTGAATAAAAAAAGTTGAAGAAACTAAAGAAAAAATAGATAAAATTACAGATATTTTAAAAAATGAAGAAAAAAATATAAAAAATTCTGTTAAGTTAGAAAAATTAAATATAGATAAAATAGAGGACAAAATAGATGACCAAATAGAACAAGATATTCTTGAAGAGGAAGAAAAAAATACTAAAAAAGAAAAAAAAATTTATTATAATCCAATGTGAGATGATTTTTAATTTTAATTATTTTTCAAAATTCTACGACTATTGATTATTTTTTTAATTCAATTTTATATCTTTTTTCCTATATTAATCTATAACTAATAGTATTTTTATTTCACATACTTTTTTTAAAATAAAACTTTTTCTTTTTTTAATTTAAAATCTAACTTACATTCATAATAACTAAATAAGTCATAGCAGAAATAGCTCAAGCTACTGGTAAAGTAACTACCCAAGAAAGTAATATTCATTTTAATTTAGAAATTTTTATAACTTCTTTTGTTTTTCACTGTTTTCTTTTTAAATATTGTCTATAAAGTCATATTCAAAAAACTCATCCTAAAGCTATTTGTGTAGTTGAAACTGGTATTCAAAGAGCTGAGGCAATTATTACTGTTGTTGCTGCTGAAAGAGCTATTGAATAAGCCATTGTTTGGTCTAATTTTGTAATTTGATTTCAAACTGTTTTTATTAATCTTGCTCAAAAAACAGCTAATCATAAAGATAAAAATAAAGCTCAAAGAATCATTATCCAAAAAGGAACTCAAATTTTTGAAACACTTTCAGATGTATTTTTAACTTCTTCATAAATAGCTGCTAATGGTCAAATTGCATTTGCAACATCATTTGCTCAATGTGCAAAAGAAAGAAGAGCAACAGCAAAAACAAGTGGTAGATTAAATAATTTATTTACAAATTCTTTATTATCTTCAAAAAATGTTTTTTGCTTATTTTTATATTTTATAATTAAATAAGTATATATAGAAACTCAAATTATAACTGAGACAAAAATTGCCATAGCATTGAAACTAAAAGAATAATTTTCTAAAAATTCTTTAACTCAAGTCATTTTACTTTTAAATCATTTTAGTATTAAATATAATGCAAAAATTCAAGTCATCATTGCAACATAAATTGGAACCCAATGTTTTGCAGCTTCTCACATATGAGATTGTTTTAAAATAGTTTTTCTAATTGAAATATATAATAATATAGCAACAAAAGCTCACATAAAAATTGCAATAACCCAAGCTATAGCAATTTTTCAAACCATACCCCAGTTTACTATTGATAATCAAGCACTAGTTATTCAAGCTCAAATTAAACCTCAAAAAATAGCGTGAGTAATAGAAACTGGTGCTTTTAGAAAAGTTGCAATATTTACCCATAAAGCAGCTCAAAGAAGTGTTGAAAGCATAATTGCAATAAATTGCATTTCTCATTCTATTTGTGATCTATCTATAATTCCTCATTTTATGGTATCAATTACATCAGAACCAGCAATTAGAGCTCAAGATGCTTCAAAAATCATAGCTAAAATAATTGCTCAACCAAGACTTATTGCTTTTGCTCAAACAGCTGGTCACATATTATTTGCAACATCATTTGCTCACAAATTAATTGCCATATAAATAGCAAAAATTACAGCTAAAAGTAAATAAATATTTGTGTTTGCTCATTCAAAAAAATAAGCATATGATATAGCAAGAATTATAAAAACACCTAGAATAAGATATTTTAATTTACTTATATGTTCATCTTTTATTTCGAAAGTTATTTTCATTTTTTTATTTTTATTTTTGTAAAATTTTTTTATTTTTTTTAATTACTAAATTTTTTTGTAATCTCTTTCTCCCTATCAGGGAGAGAGAATTCAAGAGAGAGGGATTTTTTATTCTTTAACTAATTGTTTCATATTAGTTTTATAAGACTCTTCAGAGATACTTCATTCATCTCTAAGTTTTTCCAAATAATTTCTCATAGTTACCATTCAATCTCAAGCTCCTGTTTCTATTGCATTATCTATTTGATGAGTAATATCCTTTCTTATCATATTTGCAACAGTTGTAGTATTTACAAGAACTTCAACAGCAGCAACTCTTCATTTTCAATCTGGTTTTTTAAGTAAAGCTTGCCAAACAACTCAAAGTAAAGATTCACTTAATTGTTGTCTAACTTGTTCTTTTTCATCTCAAGGAAACATATCAATAATTCTTGAAACTGTTCTAGCAGCACCAGATGTATGTAAAGTTGCAAAAACTAAATTACCAGTTTCAGCTGCTCTTAAAGCTAATTTAAAAGTTTCTAAATCTCTCATTTCTCAAACCATAATAACATCAGGAGCTTGCCTCAAAGAATATTTCAATCAAGTATCAAAACTCTTTGTATTAACTCAAACCTCCCTTTGTTCAACAATAGATTTATCATGTTTATAAATAAATTCTATAGGATCTTCAACAGTAATAATATGTTTTTTTTCTGTTTTATTTATTTCATTTATAAGTGAAGCTAGAGTTGTAGATTTACCAGAACCAACAGAACCTGTAATTAAAATTAAACCATTTTTTTGATGAGCAAAATTTTTTATTTGTTCAGGAAGATTTAGATTTTCAAACTCAGGAATTTCTGAAGGAATAACTCTCATTACAGCTCAGATACCATTTTTTTGGTTAAAAATATTTACCCTAAATCTAGAAAAACCTTTTATTTCAATAGAAAAATCTATTTCCAATTCCTCTTCAAATTCTTTTATTTGAAAATCACTCATAAGTCTATAAAGTTGTTGTCTCACTTCTTTTGATTCAATAATTCCAAAATCTTCTAAAGGATAAACTTCTCAATACAATTTTAAAGAAGGATAAAATCAACTAGTTAAAATAATATCAGCAGCTCCTTTTTCAATAGCTATTTTTAAAATATGTCAAATATTCATAATATTTTTTTTAGGTTAATTAATATTATTTATATAATATCATATTTTTTTTTAGTTTGCAAAAATTTCTTAATTATTTTAAAAAAAAAGCTTAAAAACTTATTTATTTTAAAATTTTTTAAACTTCTCCTCTATCCTTCATTGCATTTATAACTCTTTTTATAGAAATTATATAAGCTGCGCTTCTCAAATCAGTTTTATATTCTTCTGAAATTTTAAAAACTTCAAGTGTTGATTTTGTTATTTTTTTAAATAATTTTTTTGATATTTCTTCTTCTTCCCAGTAATAATTTGTATTATTTTGAACTTGCTCAAAATAACTTACCATAACTCATCAAGCATTTGCTAAAATATCTGGAATTAAAGTAATATTTTTTTCTGTAAGAATTTTATCAGCATTTGGAGTTGTTGGTCAATTAGCTAATTCTAAAACATGTTTAGCTTTAATATTTTTAGCATTTAAAATTGTAATTTGATTTTCAAGTGCTGCTGGAACTAAAATATCACAATCCATTTCTAAAATTTTATCATCAAAAATTTTTTCAGCTTCTTCATATTCTATAACTGATTTTCTATTTTTTTTCATTTCAGTAATTTTTTCTAAATCAAAACCTTTTTCATTATAAATTCCACCTTTAGAATCTGAAATTCAAACAACAATTCATCATAAATCTTCTATTAATTTTGCAAAAGTAAGTCCAGCATTTCAAGCTCATTGAATAATTATTTTTTTATCTTTTATATTATCATCTTTTAATTCCAAAATTTTTTGTAAAACATAAACTCAACCTTGAGCTGTTGCTGTTGCTCTTCCCAAACTACCACCAGAACTCAAAGGTTTTCCTGTAAAACTTCAAGGAGAATTTTTTCAAACAAGAGTTGAGTATTCATCCATCATCCAAGCCATAATTTGTGCATTTGTATTAACGTCAGGAGCCGGAATATCTTTTTCAGGTCAAAGATATTTATAAAGTGCTCTAACATAAGCTCTTGACAATCTTTCTAATTCTCAAATTGATAATTCTTTTGGATTTACAATAATTCAACCTTTTCCTCAACCTAAAGGAATATCAACAACAGCACATTTAAAAGTCATCCACATAGAAAGAGCTTTTACTTCAGATTTATTAACATCTTGATGAAATCTAACTCAACCTTTAAAAGGTCATCTACTATCATTATGTTGGCTTCTATAAGCTGTAAAAACTTTCACTTTTCAGTTATCCATTTTAACAGGGATATTGACTTCTATAATTCTTTTTGGTTCTGAAATAATTGCATAAATATTTTCATCTGAATGACAATCTTCAAATAAATTACAAGAATTTTGTATTTGTTTTTTAGCATTTTCAAATGCATCATTTATAACAACTTCACTAACTTCTTTCATAATTTTTTTTTTATTTAAATAATATTTTTTTAGTTTTCTTAATCTTCTAAACTTTCATTTCTATAATGTATTAATTTATAACTTTTTTCTCATTTTGTTATAGAAATTACATCAAATCTAATATTTTCTTCATTTATTCTTTTTAAAAAACAATAATTTTGTATAGTTTTTAAAAGTTTGTGTCTTTTGAAATAATCTATAGAATCTTCTCAAATTCCAAATTGTTCTGAGCTTCGGTATTTTACTTCTACAAAAATAGTTTTTCAAAAATCTCATCTAAAAATCAAATCTATTTCTCAAACTTTTCAAAATTTAAAATTTGTAGTTATTAATTCATAAGCTTTTTTTTGCATATAATTTATTGCTATTATTTCAGCTTTATCTCAAATTTTTTTATTATTTTTCATAAAAGTTTTTTATTTTTTTATATTATACTCTATATTCTATATAATCAATTTTTTTTTCTAAAATTATATTTCTAATTTGTTTTTCATTTTTATTCAACTGACTTCTTCAGCTTTTTACTTCCATAAAAATAATTTTTTTTAGTCTTCATTCAGAAAGTCCATCAAAAATAATATAATCTGTTCATTTTCCAACAAAAACCATATCTTTTGGTTTATATGGAAATTTTGGTAAAAAAGGCAAAATCTTTTCATAAACTCAACCTAAAATTACTGATTTTGATTGTTTTATAGAATCACTTCTTTGTTTTTTTATTTCTTTATATTTCAAAATTCTTCAAATAATAAATCATATTAAAAAAGCCAAAAATATTCAAAGAATAAAGCTTATAATTCAAAAATTTTCAAGTAAAAAGTTTTTCATTTATTTTTTGTTAAAATATTATTCTCAAGCTCCTACAACTACTTTTGCATGTCTTAAAACTCTTTTATTTATCATATATCATTTCTCGAATTCATCACAAATAATTCATTCAGGTTTTCAAGGAACTGTAGTCATAACATCATGTAATGATGGATTAACTTCTTGTCAAATAGAATTAAAAGTTTCAAGTCATAATTTTTTTAAATCTCCATTTAATTTTTTTTGTAAAGCAACAGTTCATTCATAAATTCAAGTATCTGTATTTTCTGGATCTGTAGCTTTTATAATTCTATCTAAATCATCAACAAAAGGAAGAATTTTTTTGAAAATATCTTGTTTCAAGAAAAAAATCATATCATCCTTATCTCTATCAACTCTTTTTTTAAAATTTTCAAAATCAGCTTGAACTCTAGCTAAAACATCTCTAGTTTTTTCTTCTTCTTTTTTTTCCAAATCTTTTTCCACATCTTCAAGAAGTTCACAATTAGCATTTTCACAAAGTTTTTCTTCATTTATTTCACCTTCTTCATTTTCAAATTCTTCTATTTCAGATTCCATTTCTTCAAAAATATCTTTTTCTTTATCACTATTTTTATCTTTTTTTCACATTTTTTTATTTTTTAATAATTAAATTATATTTCCTATTATATAAATAATATTTTTTTTTCAAGTTATTTTTTTTATATTTTTCTCTAAAAAATCAAAAAAAAGTTTAGCTAAAAAATTTTCTTTAAAAAAGAACTTGCAAAATTTTGTAAAAAAATTATAAATAAAGTATTAGAAATTAACAAAAAATATTTATGCTAAAAAAACTAAATTTTTGCCTAAAACAGATTTTTTTACTTTTTCTATAAAAAAAGGTATCAATTTTTTGATACCTTTTTTTTGTGTTTTTATATTTATTTTACTAATTTTATAAAATTTATGAATTCCAGCAAGTTAAGAAAAATATTTTCACTTTTTATTTTACTTTTTATGCTAATTTCAAATTTTCAAATTGGAACAATTTATGCACTTGAAAAAGAAAAAGTAGAAAGAGAACAAGAGAAAAATGTTTTGATTTTAGATAAAGTTGAAAATATTGTAGAAAATACAATAGAAAAAATAGATTCTAAAACAAGAAATAAAGATATAAAAAATAGATTAGAAGAAAAACAAAAAGAAGTAAAAGAATATTTGGAGAAAGTAAAAGAAGAAATAAAAGATGAAAGTAGTAGTTTTGAGATGAAAGAAAAATCAAAAGAAGCTATAAAAGTAGTTGTTTTGAAAGTTATTAGTTGAGCTACAAAACAAGAAAATTTAGAAGAAAATATAGATGAAAGTGTTGCTTCTACAAAACAAGAAAAAAAAGAAGCTCTAGAAACTATAAAAGATTCTATGGAAGAAGGTGAAGAGTATAATTTGATTATAAAAACAAAATTAAAAAAAGAAAATGTTTTGAAACTTTTGAGAAAATTTGATGAAAAAATAAGAGTAGATTTTATGTACTTGGATGAAAAAAATAATTTTTTTGAATTATTTATAAATAAACAAAGTATTTTTGCTCTTGAAATGCTTGATGATATAAAAAATGGAAATATTCCTGAAAGCTTTTTAGGAATAGAAATAGTTACTCCGGAAGTTTTTGGGATAAATACCCTTTCTGCTGAATCTTCTAAAACCCTCTCTCCTGAATCCTCTCTCCCCGATGGGGAGAAAGGAGCTGCAAAAAAAGAAGAAAAAAAAGTTGATTTGAGTTGAGAAAATTTGGATTTAACTTGGTGAGTAAAAAAATATGCTCCGGAAAAATATTTGAGTAAATTGGAAAAGCAAACAAACAAATTGAAAAAGAAAATAAAAATTGGTATAATTGATACAGGTATAGATTATAATCATCCTGATTTGAAAGGAAAAGTGAGCAAGTGAAAAGATTTTGTGAATAAAGATGATGATGGATGGGATGATCAAGGTCATGGAACTCATGTTGCTGGAACAATTGGAGCAAATTTAAATTGAAAAGGAATAATTTGAGTTAATCCTTATGTTGAATTTGTGCCTTTAAAAATTTGTAATAAAAGATGATTTTGTCCAAGCTATGGTATTTTGAAAGCTTTGGAATATGTGAAAGAAAATAATATAGATATTGTGAATATGAGTTTGGGTTGAAGATGAAATCCAAAGGAAAATTCTATTTGTAATTGAATAAAATCAGTTTCAAGTAAATGAATAATAGTTGTTGCAGCTAGTTGAAATTCTAATATTGACACAAGTAATTTTATTCCTTGAGGTTGTGCTGGAACAATTACAGTTGCTGCTGTTGATTCAAAATTAGAAAGAGCAAGTTTTTCAAATTATTGAGAAAAAGTAGATATTTCAGCTCCATGAGTTGGGATTTATTCTAGTTTACCAAATAATAAATACA
>Ga0256834_1001257_pt1 | contig 17603 bp, 19 predicted proteins | sample 4281140metaG_FD_190536 | JGI IMG/M metagenome (GOLD analysis project Ga0256834, IMG submission 190536) | Hydrothermal vent microbial communities from East Pacific Rise, Pacific Ocean - 4281-140 | ecosystem: Environmental > Aquatic > Marine > Hydrothermal vents | place: Pacific Ocean: East...
TGGAGCAAATATGCAACCATGGATAACCTATGCTGTAAGCGACATAGATACTCTTAAAAGTATCGGTGATGCTATTATTCAAAAAATGGATGCTGGTATTATGAATGACCAGTTTATCCAATACTACCCTGTTAATTGGGTAAACCCTTACAAAAAAAGAAGAATCGTAACTGGTTCAGGCTTATATAAACTACTCGGTGTTGATAGAAAAGATAATGAAACTCGTATAGAGATGTGGAAAGATAACTTTAGATGGTTTGGTGCGCAAACTGTATTTTTTGTATTTACAGATAAAGCAAATATTGATGATGCTGAGGGTGTACTTATTGATTGTGGTGCATATATGCAAAGTATAATGCTTGCAGCTCGTGAATTTGACTTAGATACGTGCCCACAAGGTTCTACTACTGAATTTGGAAAAGTTATAGCAAAAGCTCTTGATGTCCCTGATAATCTCGCTCTTTTATATAGTGTAGTTATTGGATATGCTGATGAAAATGCTAAAATAAACACTTATCAACCTCCAAGAGTTCCACTCAAAGATACAGTAACTTTCATATAATTGATTCTAAATATTGTATAGTTTTATCATTCCATTCTTAATATTGAATCTAAAATTATACTAATAATCTTTTATTTTTATATCTCTCTAACATACTTTCATTTCCACTAACTCCACCACTATGTATATACAAAATCTTTTCATTAGTTTGCTCTAGTAAACATTCCCACATCCCAGTAGAGTAGATTAGGTCAAATTCAATCCCGCTAGAGAGAGTTTTTTTATATATATCCAAAAAGTTTGGATATGGCTTTGCAAAGTGGTATTTTTTCTTTGGTTTTAAAATAACTAAATTATCAGGAAGATTTGCTAAAGCTGACATCTGCTTTTTCAGATAATTAACATCACCTACACATGGTGTAGTGTATACTATGTACTCGGGTAAAGACAAAGCTAAAAACAAAGCTGTAGTCCCTGTTCCAGATGGCGTAGCTAAAGCTTTAACATTAGGTCTTTGTTCACGAATCTCTTCAGCTAATATATCTAAACCTTCTTTTGCATCTACAATTGCTCCACCTTGATCTATTAAAAATGTTTTTTCATCAAGATTAAATTGTAACTCATTTATAACAGTCCTATATTTAGTATGTGGAATCTGAATATGATTCATCCCTAACATTTTTGCTAGATATAGATTTCCTATATTTTTTTCTTCTTGTGTTTTAGATATCTCTTTTGTGTAATAGATATATTCCCAACCTTTTTGTTTACACATAGCTGAAATTGAGAGCATAGCGTTTGATTGAGTCCCGCCATAAGAGATGATCTTATCAAATGCTTTATTTGGAGTTACTAAAAGTGGGTGAAGTTTACGAAATTTATTCCCAGTTAGATATTTATCTACTAAGTCATCGCGTTTTACAAAAAACTCCCTACCCTCTAAAACTATGCTAGAGATAGGAGTTGGGGTCATTATTGTTTTATCGTCGCTTTATCTTTAAGGGCAAGCATCTTTTTTTGCATAACAGATTTAAATTTTTCCATTTTAAGACGTTGTTCTATAAATGATTTCACTTCTGTAAACGATCTTGTTTTAGGTGCTTTTTTATCTTCTAAATAGATTAAGTGGTATCCAAATTGGGTTTTAACAGGGTTACTAACGCTACCCACTTTCATAGAAAATACTTCTTTATCAAACTCCGGTACCATTTGGCCTTGGGTAAAATAACCTAAATCACCACCCTCAACTCCACTAGGTCCAATTGAGTGTGCTTTTGCAAGTTCAATAAATTTAGATTTTAGAGCATTACCTTTTAAAGTTTTTAATTGCTTTTGTAATTTTATAGCTTCATCTTCCTCTTTTACAAGTATATGTCTAGCATGAACAGATTCTTTTTCATTAAATTCAGCTTTATTATCATCATAATATTTTTTTAACTCTTTTGATGACACTTGTACTTTATCTAGTTGTTGTTTTTGCCAAACTTGGATAGCTAACTCTTTTTTTATCCTTTGTTTAACTTTTGCATACTCATCTTTAAAATCTTTTGAATTCATAACTCCAGTTTTTACAGCATCACCATAAATCAACTCTTTTGCTACAAGTTGTTCTAAAACTTGCAATCTTAATTGTTGTTGTTTTTCTTGTGGAACTTGGTTAAATCTACCTTGAGTTGCCTGCATTAACTCTGCTTCAACATCTTGTTGAGTTATCGCTTTTCCATTTACTGTTACTAGTGTATTTGTCCTAGTTAGTGTATTTGCTGTCGCTAACGTTGTAATAATAGCAAGTGATGATATAACTTTTGTTATTAATTTCATATATAACCCTATTTTTTAGATATATGGATTTTAATACTTTTATATTAACCATTAATAAACAAGATATAATTTCATATGAAAAAAGCCACAAAAATTGAAATTCAAGCAATTCATCAGCTATTTATAGATAAATATAGTGATGCTGTAACTGAACTAAATTATAAAAATGCATATGAACTTGTAGTTGCTGTAGCACTTTCAGCTCAATGCACAGACAAGCGTGTAAATGTTATAACACCTAAACTATTTGAAACATACCCAACCCCACAAGCAATGAGTGAAGCTAATATAGAAGATATAAAAAAACTAATAAATACCTGTTCATTTTTTAATAATAAAGCAAAAAATCTTTTAGCAATGGCAAAGAGAGTAGTGGAAGTTTTTAATGGTGAGATCCCTATGAATGAAAAAGACCTACAATCTCTAGGTGGAGTTGGTCAAAAAACTGCAAATGTTGTGATGATAGAATATACAGGGGCAAACTTAATGGCTGTTGATACTCATGTATTTCGTGTATCACACCGGCTAGGTTTGAGTGATGATAAAACTGCAATTGCAACAGAAGCAACACTTGTTAGAAAATTTAAAAATAACCTCCATGCACTTCATCAGGGGATGGTACTTTTTGGTCGATATATCTGTAAAGCTAAAAATCCAAAATGTGATGAGTGTTTTTTAACAGAGTTTTGCAAAACAACAAAAAGCTTTAAGGTATGATATTTGCTTTCTTTACAAGTATGAAAAGAATTTTATTAATTATTACACTTGTTTTTGTAAGTTTAAACTTCAGTGGATGTGTAAACAAACACGGTATTTCAGCCAAGTACTATTCAGATTGTGAAGAGTATTACGATATGCAAGGTTATTACCATAAAAAATGTGGTGATGATGATATAGTTACCTATAAGGCTATTGGTGAACTTTTTGAAGAAGAAGAAACCAAACCAAAAGGCAATGTCTGGTGATGCCCTTGTCTCCAATGTGTTTACTGGAGTTGAAAAAGAGACAAGGGTACTACTGCGTTACCTAATAGCTATAAACGTAGCAAAGTTAGCCCAACGAAAAATCGCTTCACAGTGAGAAAATCCAGAGTTCAGTGCCATCTTAATATTTTCTTCTTCACTATATGGAACTAAAATATTCTCTAATGCTTCCCTTTTTTGTGAAATCTCATATTCACTATACCCTTGCTTTTTTTTAAAATCGTAATAGTGCTCTATCAAATCTTTGTTTAGTTTTGAGTGATGTGAGATAACTTTCTCACTAAATATAAAAACACCTTCTTTTTTTAATGACGATGCTATTTTTTTAACAAGTTCCTCCCGAACAAGTGGACGTATAAACTGTAAAGTATAGTTGCTTACAAAAACATCTGCTTCTTCATAGTTATAATCAAGTATATCTGCATTTTTTAGCTCTATTTTAGCACCAAATGCAAAGGCTTTTTTTCTAGCTTGCTCAAGCATAGCCTCTGAATTATCAAGTCCGATAAGTTTAGCTTCACCATTTAATTCTCTTTTAATACTTATAAGTAAAGATGCCGTTGAACAACCAAGGTCATACATAGTTCCACCACACTCTAAAGCTTTAAGGGAAAAGTATTTTGTAATATCTTGACTTTGTTCATAAAAAGGGATACTTCTACTTAACATATCATCAAATACAGCAGCTACCTCTTCATCAAATTCAAACTGTTTTTTTATTGGTTTTGTAAATATTTTGTCATTCATATTGTAATTTTATCTAAATTATCCACTAATATAGTATAATTCAAAAAAAACAAAAGGTGTTTTATGGACTTTGATCTTTCAACTTGGATGATGATATTTTTTGTAATTTTATTAAGTGTTAGTATGTATAAAGTTTATGCTTTTTTGCCAAATAAGGCACTAAAGGATGATGATACAACAAAAGAATCACAAGAAAAACTTGAAGCTATTATCTTAAAAATCATAAAAAACAAAAATAATACTTTAACAAGAGCTGAACTTTTTGAGCTTGTAAAAAATGATGAAGAGTTTGATAAAGAGCATTTTTGGAGATTTAACCTAAATAGATTAAATCACCTTTTAGAAGCTCTTAAAGCAAGGGGATTAGTTTCTATCTAATGCATTCAAGTCTTTAAAAGCTTCTATAACCCTCTCAACAAGAGATTCTTGTCCAGCTCTTAACCATTTTCTTGGGTCATAATATTTTTTATTTGGTTTATCTTCGCCCTCTGGATTACCAATTTGACCTTGAAGATAATCATGATATTTTTTTTCATAAGCTTGAACTCCAGCCCATGTAGCCCATTGTGTATCTGTATCAATATTCATCTTGATAACACCATAACTGATAGCTTCCTCAATTTCAGATTTTTCACTACCACTACCACCATGAAATACAAAATTAACTGGTTTACTTAAGGTTTTAAATTTTTCCTCTATATATTTTTGAGAATTATCTAAAATCTTAGGAGTTAAAGTTACATTTCCAGGTTTATAAACACCATGAACATTACCAAATGATGCAGCAATGGTAAAATTTGAAGATACACTCATTAACTCTTCATAAGCATAAGCTACATCCTCTGGTTGAGTATATAGAAGTGAATTGTCCATCTCTGTATTGTCAACGCCATCTTCTTCACCACCAGTACAGCCAAGCTCTATCTCAATACTCATACCAATTTTAGCCATTCTCTTTAGGTATGCCTTACAAGTAAGTACATTTTCTAGCAAAGTCTCCTCTGAGAGATCTAACATATGAGAAGAAAAAAGTGGTTTACCTTGTGATTGAAAATAATTTTCTCCAGCTTCAAGAAGTGCATCTATCCATGGAAGTAATTTTTTAGCAGCATGATCAGTATGTAATATAACTGCTACACCATAAGCTTCAGCCATCATATGGGTATGTATAGCTCCACTTACAGCACCAACTATTGCAGCTTTCTCATCTTCATTACTAAGACCTTTTCCTGCATAATAAGATGCTCCACCATTACTAAACTGGATTATTACAGGGGAGTTTACTTTTGATGCAGCTTCTAGTATTGCATTTATAGAGTCTGTCCCTATAACATTTACAGCAGGAATGGCAAATCCATTATCTTTTGCATGTTGATAAACTTTAGCAACATCATCACCAAACAGCACACCCGGTTGAACTATATCTAAAATACCTTTACCCATTAATCATCCTAAATTTATAATTGTTGCAGTATTATAATACATACCTTATTATATAAATCTTTTTATGCTAAAATAAATAAAAATTTACCTCTACGGAAATAATATGAAATTAACAATTGCTGAATATTCAAAAAAATTTAAAATGTCTAAAGAGATGGTTACATCAAAAATTCGTTCAAAAAAATTAGACTACATAATAGAAGAAGGCAATACGTTTATAATTGTAAATGAGATTAAAGAGAGCGCTAAAAAGATAGATTCTACCCAAATTCAAGCAAAAGCAACCACTAAACCAAAAACCACAGTAGCTACAATTTTAGCCCTTTATAAAAGAGAAAATAACTACTTAAAACAAAAAATAGAACAGCTTGAGAACAAAATAGATAAACTGATAGATGATAAAGAACAGATGCTTAGGGATGAAAGAGATAAGATTGAAGAGATATATTCAAATAAAGATATACAATTAAAAAAAATATTAGAACTAGTAAATGCTAAAATGCAACTAGAACAAGATGAAACTATTCATGAGATTGAGCATACATCTGAAATAGTTGAATTAAAATCATATTTAAAAACATTAGAATTAAAGTCATCTCAAAGGAAAAATATTAAAAAACGATTTGAGAAAGCACTTGGAAGTGATGTTAGAATAATTGAACAAAACGGAAAGCTTTTTTTAGATTTTTCAAAATTTGATTATAGTGATTTACTAGCTCTATAGGATTTAAGTTGAAAACAACAAAACTAAAAAGCAAAGATGTATCAAATACATTAAAAATATTTGCAAAAAAAAACGATATCAGTGCCGATGCTCTTGATTTTAAAATTCTTCAAACAGCTACATTTGCAAAATCTCTAAATATGTCTGAGTACACAAGATATAACGAAGGTTTAAAAAAAGATTTTGACACTATTGATAAGATGATTGATTACCACCTTGAATTTAAACAAATATATATAATAGAGATATTTCAAAAAAAAAGCTCAGAATTAAAGCTTGATTATGAGCTTGAATTTGATGAGTTTAATGTAGCTCCAAAAATACTCATTAAAAGCACCTCATATATTCCATATAGTTTGTCTAAACCAATTAATATCTATAAGTTACTTAAAAGTGAGATAGATAAAATTAAAGCAAGGCACAATATCTTAATTGATCTATTTGATGAAATATATATAACTAAATTAAAATTATTTACAAAATATCTCTTTGCGGATAAATTTGTAAAAAATATTAAATTACCCCTTATTGAAACTATAAAACCAGATATTTCAAAACAAAGTCAACTTTTACTATATTATGATAATAAAAAAAATGAACATGGAATAAGTGAAGTAGATAGCGGAGAGTTATTAGTTGAGTATATAAAACCACAATTTGGTAAAAACGGTTTAGATGCTTTTGGAAAAGTTGTTGATAGTACAAGCATTAGTAATTCTAAAGGTCTGAAATACGATATTGATAAACAAAGCATTAGCGTAAAAGAGAGTGAAGATAAGATATTATATATTTCAAAAACAAAAGGTTATGTAAATATAGTTAATAACGTAATGCTTGTAGATAATAGAATCAAAAAAGCAAAAATCAAACGTGTCGAAGATACTTTATCAGATAGTGAAGAAAATAACATCGAAGTTATAATCTCAGAAAAAGATTTTACTCAAGATAGTGTAGGAGAAGGGGTTGAACTCTCAAGTGAAACAATTCATATAGAGGGTTTTGTAGGATCTAACAGCTATTTGAGTGCAACAAAGTTAACCATTGATGGAGCTACACATCAAACTTCAAAACAAAGTGCTAAATTTGCAAGTATAAATAGGCATAAAGGTACACTTAGAGCTCATAAAGCAGATATAAAGCTTTTAGAGGGTGGGATAGTTCATGCTACAAATGTAACTATTGACACCTGTTTAAATGGAACTATATATGCAAAAAATGTAGACATAAAACATGTAAAATCTAATTTAAAAATCTACGCTTCTGATTCTATAAACATAACTTTAGTTAGCGGAGAAGACAATCTTTTTCAAATAGACCCATCAAAAGTATCAATACTCGCAAAAAAAATTGAATTTATAGATAAAGATATAGAAGATTTAAAATATCATTTAGAAGAAGCTGAGCGTCACGATCAAACTAAAGCACAAAAACTTAAAAACGAGATTGATAAACTTTTAGCTGCAAAAAATAATATTTACGATTCTGTGAACAATGCAAGCATAACCATTCAAAAGCCACTTAGAGGATTAAATACCATTAGTTTTGTATTAAAAGACGCTAAAGAACTTGTATATAGAACAGAAGCTAAACATTATGAAAAGTTTTATATACAAACAAAAGAAGATGAAGTTATTTTAAAACCTGTAAATGTTTCAATAGATATATAAAAAAGTTATATTTTTTTATATATCTATTTTTTTATATCTAATATACGGTTTTCCGTGTATTAGATATGTTTTAATTACTATAATAATATATTCTATGTATAAAATATATATATTAATACATATTTGAATATATTTAACTTGTATTAATATAAATAAAATGTATATTTAAGTATTTATATCGTATAATTTTCAAATGCAAATTAATGATCTATTTAATATTCTTCACAACTCGGTAGAGTCTCAAAATAATGGGCGAAAAATATCTTTAAAAGATATGGCCTTATCATTGGGATTATCTATGCGTACATATCAAGACTGGAAGTTGGGAAGAGCAAAACCTCAAGCTGCCGCTAGCGTTATAAAGATGTTAGGTAAACTTGATGATGATGAGATTATTAGAGCTGTTAGAAAAATAAATAAATTAGAGGATTGAAAATGGGTACACTTACCACTAACGAAAGGGATGCTTTAGAAGATGTTTTTTTATCAATTCAATCTAAAAAAGAATTATTTAACATATTTAAACAAAGTAACTATAATATGTTAAATTCTTTCGAAGTAGCTAAAACAGGAGCTAAAAATACTAAATTTAACAAATTTGTACGTTTTTTTAATAAAAAGAAGAAAAATTTAAGCAAATAAACTATAAAGTATCTCTAGCTGAAATATTTATAAGTTTTATATGTAATATATATAGACATTAAGTAATTTCGGGGAAATTTTATTAATCCAAGGGTCAATTCATGAATAAAGCGGAATTCGTAGAACTAGTTCAAGCAAGTGGTGAGTACAAAACTAAAATTGAAGCTGAAAAAGCGATTAAAGCATTTACAGATGCTGTTACATCTGCATTAGTTAAAAAAGAAGATGTTTCTTTAGTAGGTTTTGGTGGTTTCTCTGCTACACTACAAAAAGGTAAAAGTGGTAAAGTACCAGGTACTGATAAAACTTATACAACTCAAGATAAAATGGTTCCAAAATTTAAAGCTGGTAAAGGTCTTAAAGACCGCGTTGCAGCTGGAAAATAGTCTTTTAATTGTCGCTTTGTAGCGACAATTTAGTCTATTATATATTATGAACCTAAATTTTTTTAACTCTTTGCTTAAAAAAGAGTCAAAAAAGACAAACCTATCTCTTCCAGATTCTATTTTAGTTAAAAAATTAAAATTATTATGCGAACAAAACAACTATTTAATATATGAAAACATAACTATATATCATCATGATAATCATATCTTTATCCCTTTTATAATTCTAGATCCACTTCGAGGAATTTACCTTTTTGAAGATAAAAGTTGGGATTTTAATGAATTAAATTCTTATAAAATTGAAAAAAAACAAAATGCTGAAAAATCAAAAAATTCACTTTCATATGAGAATACTACTAATTTCATCCATAAAAAATTAGCTGAAGTGATTAATAATTACTCTATTGAAATATTTAACTTTCTACTAACTCAAAATCTAAGCTTTGACGATTATGTACACCTAGATGATGAAAAAAAAATCCTACTTCCAAAAGATAAAATAATATTTAGCGATACTAAAGAGAGTGAAATACTAATTAAATTAAGATCTGTAAAAGATGCAGATTCAAATATGCTAAATAGTGAAAAATTAATGGCGAACTTGTTAACACAATTTTTAATTTATGATACAAAAGAACCTATTAAACTAGCTAACAATGAACAACAAAATTTTATTTTAAATAGAGACTATAATGTAGAAAGCCTTGAAGGTTTAAGTTTATCTGGTAAGACTAGTGCTCTTTTGCTAAAAGCGATACTGCTTAAACTTGAAGATAAACATACAAGCGTGACCATAATAGAGTCAACCGTTCTTAATTGTGATTTGGTAAAAATAAGTTTAATGAATTTAGTAGAATATTCAATTATTAGTGTTGATATAACCTCTATTAATGTCATCACACCACAAGAGTTTGAAGAGTCAAGAGTTATTAGTGATTATATACTGTGTGATGACTCTAATTTATTAGAAAAAGAATTTTTAGATTATCTTTTAAGTTTTAGTAACAAGTCAAAAATTTCTTTAGTAAACTCAAAACAAAAGATTGATATTAATTTTAAATTTTCAAAAAATTTTCAAAAAAATAACTTAAAAATTAGATTTATTAAAACAGATCCTCAAACTAAGATGATAGAGTTATTATCTGATTATCTAAAACTAGATGATTCAAAAAAAATTTTAGCGATTAGCAATAACATAACTAAAATAAATATATTTAAAAATCTTAAAAAAACACTCAAAGAAAAAGTTACAATTTTAGATAGTTCCAAAAAAATCATAGATCAAGACTCAAATTCTTTGATTTTAAGTGATTATGACAACATAAATTCTCAAAGAGCTGATATAATTATACTCATAGATATATGTGAGCTATCTCAAGACAAACTAGGTTATGCAATAAGCTTAGCCGATGAGATAGTATATCTAATATATGAGCAAGAGTGTGATAACATCAATACTTTAAAAAAGATTTTCAAACAATAAAAAAGGAAATAAATGAAAAAAATACTAAGCGCGATACTAATATTACTATCGATAAATCTAATGGCAAAAGATGCAAATCCAATTGCAGTACTAGAAACTACACAAGGTACAATAGAGCTGGAACTATTTCCAGAAGTTGCACCATTAGCAGTTGAAAATTTTACAACACATATAAAAAATGGATACTATAATGGTGTCGCATTTCACAGAATTATTAGAGACTTTATGATTCAAGGTGGTGACCCAACTGAGAGTGGTCGTGGAGGAGAAAGTATTTGGAAAAAAGATTTCAAAGATGAATATAAAAATAAAACATTTAATAAATTTGGTGTTTTAGCAATGGCAAATAGAGGACCTTTTACAAATGGAAGTCAATTCTTTATTACAACAGCACAAACTCCATGGTTAAATGGAAAACACACTATTTTTGGTCAAGCAACTAAAGATTCTATAGATACACTTAAAAAATTAAACAATATTGCAACTACTGGTAGACGTGGTGGAGATCGTCCATTAGAGCGCCAAGAGATTATAAAAGCTTATGTAAAATAACATAATAACTGTTATAATTTAAATAATAAAGGTATCTCTAAAAACACTATTAAAGGTTATGTGATGGAAATCCAAACTATTGATAAACTTCAAAAAGAAGCATTGAAAAATAGTTCTACCGATTTTTTAAGACTTGGTATTGCACTGTTTTTTATGGTTGCAGTCTTAACCTATAGTTTGTTCAGTAATGATGGTATTGCAAATAACCTATTCTTAGCTGTAGCCGCTCTTATTGGTGCATATATGGCTATGAACATTGGTGCTAATGATGTAGCAAACAATGTTGGTCCAGCCGTTGGCTCTCGTGCAATGACTATGACTACAGCTATAATTATAGCCGCTATATTTGAAGCTGCTGGTGCTTTAATAGCTGGTGGTGAAGTTGTAAATACTATCAAAAAAGGTATAATTGACATATCTGCATTTAATGGAGACACTGATCCCTTTATTTGGGCTATGATGGCTGCACTTCTTGCTGCTGCATTATGGTTGAACTTTGCAACTATGATGAAAGCTCCTGTATCAACAACTCACTCTATAGTTGGTGGCGTTATGGGTGCTGGTATCGCTGCTGCTGGGTTTAGTATAGTTGATTGGGGTACAATGAGTAAGATTGCAGCCTCGTGGGTTATCTCTCCAGTTCTTGGTGGTATTATCGCTGCACTTTTTCTTTATTCAATTAAAAAATCTATTGTATTTAAAAAAGATAAAGTAAGTGCAGCTAAAACCTATGTCCCTGTTTTTGTTGCTATTATGACTTGGGCTTTTGTTACATACTTAACACTAAAAGGTCTTAAAAAAATCTGGCCACAAATTATTGAAGCACTAAATATCATACCGTTTATCTCTATAGAGATGAGTAAAAAACCAACTTTTTTAGCTGCATTAACTTTGGGTGCTCTATTTGCAATTGTAGTATATTTTTTAGTTAAAAACAGTATTAAAAACAATACCACAACTCTACAAAACAATAAAGCGTCGGTAAATACTCTTTTTACAATCCCCTTAATCTTTGCAGCAGCCTTATTGAGTTTTGCTCATGGTGCAAACGATGTTGCAAATGCAATTGGTCCATTAGCTGCTATAAATGATGCTATTGTAAATGGTGGAATATCTTCAGAAGCTTCTATCCCTCTTTGGGTTATGGGAGTTGGAGCACTAGGGATAGCTATTGGACTCGCTTTATATGGTCCAAAACTAATTAAAACAGTTGGAAATGAGATAACTGAACTTGACCAAATCAGAGCATTCTCCATCGCGATGGCTGCTTCTATTACCGTTATTATAGCTTCTCAGCTCGGTCTCCCTGTTAGTTCAACTCATATTGCAATTGGTGGTGTTTTTGGAGTTGGATTTTTAAGAGAATGGTTAGATTCCAAAAATAATGTAAACAATATTATAGAAGAAGACAAAGAGATTATAAAAAATGAAAAACTTTCTCTTAATGCTTATATTGATGAGCTACAAACACTTAAAACAAAAGAAACAAACAGTTCTAAAGATTTTCAGAGAATTGCTCTTTTGCATAAAATGATAAAAGATGAACGAAAATTAATTAAGTCTACAAAAAAGCATATCAAAAAAATAAAAAAAATACAATATGTTAAAAGAGATGCTGTCAAAAAAATTGTAGCTGCATGGATTATTACAGTTCCTGCTGCTGCGACCTTAGCAGCTATACTATTTTATCTAATAAAAGGTATCATGGCTTAAATGCTAATCTTTTTATTATGAAGGTATATATTGAAAAAATTTAAACACTATATTAAAGAGATAATAATTTTTTTTATTTTTATAACTATATTTGCCAATGTAATCAGCATTTATAGAAGTATGGATCTAAATAAAAGCCCATTAAATATAGAATCTGTGACTCTTTTAAACAACACACAATATTTATTACCTAAAGATAAAACCATTATGATTCATTTTTGGGCTACCTGGTGTCCATCTTGCAAATTAGAAGCTAGCAATATTCAAAAAATTTCTGAGCATTATGAAGTTTTAACTATTGCTTATAGATCAGGTAGCGACGAAGAGATAAAAAAATATCTAAAAGACAATCAACTACACTATAATGTTGTAAATGATAATGATGGTTATATAACTAGTAAATTTGATATTTCAGTATTTCCAACAACAATAATATATGATAAAAATAAAAATATTATCTTTAGTGATGTTGGATATACTAGCACTATAGGTTTATATCTTAGAATGTGGTGGGCTAATTTTTAGTATTTGTTAAGAGCAATACTTTTAACTCCTTAATATCATCCCTCAGTTTAGAGAGTTCCTCTTTTGCCGCGTATTCATTTTTATGCACCTCCTCTATTATGTTACTCTCTTCCTCTTTATTTATCTCTGCCATTGCATCAACTACAATAGCTATTATAAGATTTATCATAATAAATGTAACTATAAATATAAATGGAACAAAAAATGTCCAAGCATATGGATGCACTTCCATGATTGGTCTAACAATTCCCATAGACCATGATTCCAGCGTCATTATCTGAAACAATGTATAAAAAGACTCTCCTAAAGTACCAAACCATTGAGGAAATGTATCATGATAAAGCTGTGTAGCCATAATTGCAAATATATAAAATATTAAAGTAATAAGCGCTGCTATAGAGGTCATTCCAGGTATTACACTAACTAACGCAACTACAACTTTTTTCATTTGCGGTATTATAGTTATAAGTCTAAGTAATCTAAACACCCTTAATATTCTTAAAATCTCTAATCCCGTACTAGCTGGTATCAACAATATAGCAACAATAGAAAAATCAAATAAACTCCATGGATCTTTAAAAAAAGAGACCCTATATACATATATTCTAAGAATAATCTCTATTGTAAAAGTGATTATGACAAACCTATCAAAACTATTTATGTATAAACCATACTCAGACATAAAGTCTTTTGAAGTCTCAAACCCCATTGTGACACCATTTAGAACTATAAGAGCGATAATGAAATTTTTAAATTTATTACTATCTACAATATTTTTTATTACATTATACATCTAATGCCTTCAAACATAAAATTTTGTGGGATTCTATCTAATAAAAATAAATACTTCTACAATATAGCAAGTTATATTTTAATATTTTGATTTTGAATTTCAATACTAAAACAAACTCCTGCACCATCAATATTTCTTGCATATAGTTTACCAAAGTGATGATCTTCTATAATCATTTTAGACATATATAAACCTAACCCTGTACCATTTTTATCATGTTTTGTAGAAAAATAGGGGTCGAAAATTTTATCAAAAATTTCATTAGAAATCCCACCTCCATTATCATAGATTTCTACCTTAAAACCATCTTCTGTATCTTGTGTAGTTATTTTAATTGTTGGATTTGTTGTTTTTTTATATTTAAAGTTATCATGAGCATTATTAATTATATTTAAAATAACCTGCATAACTTCACTATCAAAAATTTCATATAAATTATTTGAATTACACTCTTTAATTATGCTTATGTTATCAGTTATTAAAGATGTCTCTATAATTTTTAATGCTCTTGAAACTGTATCGTTAATTGAAAATGATTTTTTCTCTTTATTTGGTTTATAAAAATCTTTAAAATCATTAATAGTTATAGTTAAGTTTTGTGTTAAATTCTCTATATCATCTAACCCTTTTTTAAAATATTTTTCGTATTCTCTCCTCCCTTTTTCATTTTCTAAATCAAATGTTTCTAATTCTATCTTCATTTTTAAATCAATAGAAGTTGATGATATTGCAGATAATGGTTGTCTCCACTGATGAGCAATCATACTTAACATCTCTCCCATTTGCGCAAGGCGTGATTGATAAAGCATATGTTTGTCTTTTTTTACATTTTTAGCAACTTCATACTTTATTCTTCTTTCTAAATCTCTTGTCAACTCTTCTAATTTTAATTCAATTTGTTTTCTTTTTTCTATATCTCTCCAAACTACATGGATAATATCTTTAGAATTTTGTACTATTTTTGTCAAAACAACTTCAACCCAAAAATTTTTACCATCTGCTCTTGTATGTATCCACTCAAACATATGTGAACCATTAGAAAAAGCTAAATCTATCATCTTATTAGCTTTATCAAATGATTTTTCTCCATCAGGTTGATATGTTGGGCTTAATTTTGATGGATGAGTTTTTAAAAACACCTCTTTATTTGTATATCCAAGCATTGTTACAACAGATTCATTACAGTCTATAAATTTTCCATCTACAAATAAAAGTATTCCATCTGTTGATTTTTGATATAAATTTTCAAAAGAATCCTTTTGATCTTTAATCTCTTGAAGTGATTTAGATAACTTTAAAGTCATTATATTAAAACTATTTGCTAATTCTTCTATCTCATCATTTGTATCAATTTTTATAGTTTTTGTATAATCGCCTTTAGAAATTAATTTTGATGCTTTAATTAAAGAATATATTGGTTTTGTAATTTGTGAAGATATATACTTAGAAGCCAAATATATAATAACTGTTGTAATCAATAAAAATAATAATAATGTTCTCAAAAAAACATTTTTACTTTCATACAAATCATCATAAGAATATTCATTTATTAATATCCAATTAACTCCATAAATATTCACATCCTCTCGAGTTCTAAAAAATTTTTCATTTGAAATATGTCCATTTTTTAAAATATCTAAGTTTATTTTATGCTTTAATGCCAACTTGTCATCAGATATATTTGTTCTAAGAAAACCATCAGCTCCAACTAAATAGCTGTTATGAGTCTCTTTTTCTTCAAATAAAGAAAATATATTGTCTAGTTTTATTTGTACAGCAAAAACACTATCTACTGCTCCCTTTTCACTAAAAATAGGAGCTAGGATAAACCCTGCAATATTTTCATTTGAAGGTTCATAATATTCCAAATCAGAAAAATAAATTTTTTTATTTTTTAATGTTTGTCTAAAAGTTTCAGCAAATTTAGTTTGAGAATATGGTCCATTTAACAAATTTGTACCAAAATCTTTCTCTTTTTTATAGCTAAACGAGATATTTCCATCTTTAGAAATTTTGAATATATTATATATATAAGGATAATTTTCATATATACTAAACATATTTTTTTCATCAAAAGTTTGTGCCCAATTTAATACATCTGCTTTTCTAAAATTAAACCAATTATGAATATATCTTTTTTGCAGCTCAGAAGAGTGTTTTAATTCTTTACTAACGGATTCTTTTAATATATTGGAATTATGATTGTAGCTATATATTGCAAAAGCGATAAGTGGAATTAAAGATAAGATTAAAAACCATGTCATTATTTTAACAGATAAAGATGATTTATTAAAAAAAAGTTTATTTATCTTTAAAAACATTTTATTTCCTAAAAATCAAAAATATCATCCAAATTTTCATCTACCTCTTCCTCTTTTTGTGTCCACATATTAGTAATTGTATGCATATCATTTATTATGGAAGCATCTAAAGAGTTTATTTTATTTTCATCTCCTGAAGATAAATCTCCATGCCATTTATCAAGAACATATGTAAAAGTCTCTAAAAGCATAAATATATTTTTAATATTTTCTATATTATCCGGAAGAGGGTTTTCTTTTAAAGTTGTTGAAAAACCTGTCATAGCAACTGAAAGTTCATCAAAAATTGTATAAAAAGAGAGTACTGACGCATATTTAGAAAATAGTAATATTAATTCATTTAGTGAATCTATATCAGTTTCATCAATATTATTAATAATATTTATTATAACAACATCTATCTCTGAGAGTATCTCTTTTAATTCATATAGGTCATCTTCTATAAGTAATTTTAGCTGTTCTGTTTTTTGCTCTTTGTCTTGAGCTTCTGCCTTTGCTTGCTCTTGTTCAATTTTTATTTTTTCTTTAGATTTACTCTTTGAATCTACAATTTGATCTTTATTTATAACTGTATCAAGCATTCTAAGTGATTTACTTAACTCATCATTTTTAGCTTTTAACTCTTCATTTTGCTCTTCTAATTTTATGTTTAAATCTTCAATTTTTGTTATATGTGATTCAACAAAAATATGATCACTAATTGCCCTTGCTATTCTATACAATACATTATTTAGTTTTTCATGTTTTATCGGTTTTATTACAAAACCTGAAATACCAATATCAATGGCTTCTTGTAGTTTTTGCACCTCATTATGTGCAGTTGTTATAATTATGGCTTGCATATCATTTCTGCTTAAAATTTCTTCACTCATCTCCATACCATTCATTTTTGGCATATTGATATCAGTAATTACTAAATCATAATAAGAACCATTCTGTTTGTGATAGTCCTCATATAACCTTAAACCCTCTTGTCCATCATGCGCAGTATCTACACTTTTAAAATAATTATCAAAAACTTTTTTTGTAGATTCTAAAAGAACACTATCATCCTCAACATACAAAACATTAAGCACTTTAGTGTATTGAATCATTGTTTTTATATTATGCAATATGATTCTCCGTTGTTTATTTTATAACTATAACATTTATTTTTTGCATCTACCTTAAAGTTTATATCTATATCAATTAATTCAACCTAACTCTTACTGATTGTTCATGAGCAGTTAAACCCTCTGTATTTGCTATGAGCGCACACTCTTCACCTATCTCATTTATCCCTTTCTTTGAAAAAGAGATGA
>Ga0256834_1001258_pt1 | contig 17601 bp, 13 predicted proteins | sample 4281140metaG_FD_190536 | JGI IMG/M metagenome (GOLD analysis project Ga0256834, IMG submission 190536) | Hydrothermal vent microbial communities from East Pacific Rise, Pacific Ocean - 4281-140 | ecosystem: Environmental > Aquatic > Marine > Hydrothermal vents | place: Pacific Ocean: East...
AGTTGCTGTTAGGCAGGCTCGTGAAACTTTAGCACTAAATGCTATATTTGAAAAAATATGGGGTGAAACAGGTCAAAGTTTAGAGGTTTTAATTGATCGTAATATGGAAGTTTTAAAACAAGATCCTACAAATGCGATAGTTTTAGCAAGGCTTGATGCAGGAATAAAAATGGCTGGCCTAAGGTTTGGCCAAGAATATGGCGATGTTTTACTTCGTGCTAAACAAGTGATTGAGCGGCGGCAAAAGCAGGCTGTTTAGGCTTTATAATAAAATATATTCCTTTTTTACTTTTGCAATATGATGGCTATTATTGCTCAAAATGGATAATTGTTGCTTTGATTGAGCAGCTTTTTCTGATAGTAGGGCGATGTTTTTATTGTCCCTTTGCCCCAATATTACTCCAATAGCTTGCATTGGATCATTATTAGTAGAGTTAGTAAAAATCAGGCTTCCAGTTTCAAATAAAATTTCATCTGGTGCTGATATTTCCCATGCAGATGAATTTTCTCCAAATCTTCCTTCAAGATAATTGGGGATTTTTAGGAATTTTTCTTTCCTTTTAGCTGGCTTGTTTCTTTGCTCAATGCCAGATTGGCAGATATTTAAAGCAATAATACTTCGCTCAAGTGCTATTTCATCAAAGTCATCAATGCTTAGTTTTCTTAAGACATAAGCACTGCTTAAATCGCCTAAAGATAATGATTTTTCAGCTATGATTTCATCAAGGGGAAAGTTTTTATTTATTTTATATAGGTTTTTTAAAATATTATTTGTTGCAGAATTTCCTTGATAAACTAGGGTTTTGCCATAGTTATAATATTGAGGTGCAAGCTCGTTATCCTTGTTAATAGTAATTGGTGTAAAACCGCCCAAAGTTTCAAATATTGGGTCAATGCGTTTTTCAACTATTGATGTGGTTTTTCTTTTAAAAAGTAAATTAAAAGCATTTATGCCACTATCACATACAGCTTTTGTACTGCTCCAATTTGCACAAGATCCAGCAAGGGCAATATTGTTAAGCTCACCTTTTGCTTTCAGTCCAAAACTTCCTTCAGTAGGTGTGATTTTTCCACCCGATAATTGCCACAAAAAAAGCCGCGGCATCCAACCTCCAGCGATTATTATATTCTTTGCCTTTATTGGTGAAAAAGAAGTGTTAGTTTCATCAAGGGTTAAGCAGACATGTAACTTTAGGTGGTCGCTGGAGTTATCAATTGTTATTTTTTTTGGCTTAAGGCCAGTTTCTGTTTTAATTCCATAGGCTTTAGCAAAGTGAATAAAGCGAGAGTTAGGATCAACACGAGAATCAATAATTTTTTCAAATTTTACTCCAGCATCTGCTGCAAGGGTTGCAAATCTATAGGCAATATTATTGGTGCTGATAATAGCAGATGTATTTGTTGAAATTTCGTTTGGCCAAACACCAAAGGCATAGGCTAAGTGAAAAGCACTTGTTAGTCCCATTGTCCCAGCAACACGATTGCCAGAAAAAATTGGCAGGCGATCTGAACAGCCAGTTGCAAGAATGATTTTTTTAGCTTTAACCTGAACAATACTTCCAACTGCCTTGTTGTTTTTTATTTCAACTTTATGAACAAGAACGATGTTTTTGGTAATGTTAATGGCTTTACTAGAAGTCAATAAATCTATGTTTTTTGCAGTTTTTATGGTTTTTTCTAAAGAGGAGATAATTTCAATTGGGTTTTCTTCATCAGAGCTATTGCCAAATAAAATTGCATCACCACCACAATAAGCACGCTCTTCAACTAGGAGAATTTTTCTTGTAGAATTTGCGCCATGCGCTGCGGCACTCATGCCTGCAACACCTGCGCCAATTATTAGTAAATCAACATTTATGTTTTCATCAACTTCTTGATTAAGCCAAGGCTCATTAAATAAATTTGGATCATCAAAATTTACGCCTAATGATAAAGTTGTTTTTGATTTAACTTTATTTAAGATTTTTGTAAATCCTGTGGATTTTTTGCCGCCAAGGGTAATATATTTTGCGCCATCAATAGCCAAAGTTCTCTCAATCGGTAGATAGTCTTTTGATGAGATGTTCGCGCTAATGTGGGCAATTGGCAAAGATAACGTATCATCAAGTGCTAAATCATGTCCCTTATGCGTGCCAGCACAAGTGATTGAATTTGCAATAGCAGCAGAAAAAACACTATCTCCCTCAAAGGCTTTTATTTCATTGCCGTTGAGTTTGAATTTTATTGCTTTTAGGCGATTTATTTGCTTGCCAAAAAGAATAGACTTTTCATTTTTTTGAAGCCGTTTAAATGTTAAACTCATTTTGCGGCCTTCTTTTTTATAGTGCTATTTTGAACAATAGAGCAGTATTGTGCAATGTTTTCTCTTTTGTGGGTTTTGCTTTTTGGAGCAAGAGAGGAAAAATATTGTTGTTCAAATTCATTGGAATTTTCGCTTAACATTGCGGCAATTGCAGGGGTTTGAAATAGGCCAGTTGTGCCAAAATTACAAATTGAAATATATCTTGATCTACCAATTTTACCAAACAAAGGTGCGCCATCTGGGCTATATAATTTATTAAACTGGGTCTTTCCTGCAATGCGAGTGCTTTGCTCTTTGTTGAGCATAAGGCAAATCTGTTGCTCAAGTGTTTGTTTGTTTTTTGGAGCTAGGCAATCAAGCGAGCCATTTTCTCGTTGATGAATTATTAGGCCATTATCAATGTTAAATATAATTGGGTTTTTAATTGATTTTATTGGCTCGCTTAGAAATCCAAAAATTGATGTCTTAATAAATTGAGTAGAAATATCAGCATCAGGCAAATGATTTAATAGGGCATTGTCATCGACCAAAACTACTTGCTTGGCATAATAGCTTATTTTATTACTAGTGATTTCAATGTCATCTTTTTTATTTTTTATTCTTATCTTATTTGGGTCTAATCTTTGCACGTTGCAATTTTTTAGTCTTTGTTCAAGGCTGGCAAAAAATGGGCGGCGCAACAGTCGGGTAGCATCTGTAAATTTATAGCTAGATAAAAACTGCTCTGATTGGGCTTGTTTTTCAACATTAAAACCATAGCCAGTTGCAAGGTTACGACAATGACTAAATGCAGTTTTTCCTGCTTGCTCAGTTGTAATGAACAGTGGGTCAATGCGTTCAGTTATTTTTGTCTTGATATTTTTTGAGCTGGTTTTATTCATAAATTCTATAGTTTTTGGAATATTGCTCTTTAATATTTTCCAAGTTTTAGGGTTCGTAATTGGCGCAACTGAAATATCAAAACCATGTTGGGGGCGAAGATTATGTGGATCTTTAGAAATGAGTAATACAGATTTTGCATGAGTTTTTGCAAGCATACAGGCTAATATTGCAGCTTTTGGAGATGAGCCAATAATAGCAAAATCAACATTCATAAAAAACCTCATTAAAAATTGATAATTATCACATTCATTTGTTTGCTTTTGTAATTATTAGCATACACATTTTGTTAAATCTGCACTATAGATACAAATATAAATAATAAAAATAGAATTGTTAGAGTGTTATGATTTTTTGGATATTTGTTTGTGCCATAACTATTATTGTTTTTATAGCACTTTTTTTTACAACAGCTGTTAAATCATCAGATATTGAAAATATTGATGAGAATATTGCAACACCAATTTTAAGAGATGCGCAAACCAGCTCTCACTTTAAGAGCCAGCTATTAGAAATTGAAGCAGATCTATCTAATGGACTTATTTCACATGATGAAGCACAAGGTGCAAAGAGTGAGTTAGCGCGCGAGCTGCTTCGCCTACAAGCCGATGTAAAATCAGTCATAAAGCCTAAGTTAAAATTATCAAATGTAGAGGTTTTTATAAGTTTAGTTTTTATTGGTCTGCTTAGCTTTGGTATTTATTATATTTATGGCAAGCCAACGCTGCCAGCTCAGCCGTTAGCTTTAAGAGAAATGCCAGCTAGCCCAAATCTTAGTCTTGAACAAGCAGTTTTAAAAGTTGAGGCGCAGTTAAAGAAAAACCCTGATGATGCCCGTGCTTGGTCAGTAATTGCGCCAGTATATATGCAGCAGGAGCGATTTGACGAGGCGGTGTTTGCTTATCGTAAAGTTTTGGAATTGCTGCCGATAAGTGCTGATGCGCAAACAGATTTGGCTGAAGCCTTGATGATGGCAAGTGATGGTGTGGCAGATGGTGAGCCAATTGAATTGCTTAAAAGTGCTACAAAACTTGATAAAGAGCATGTTCGATCACGTTTTTATCTTGCTAGTGAATTAACCCGAGCTGGCTCTAATGAAGAGGCTATTGAAATTTGGCAATCATTGTTAGCACTTAGTGCTGGTGACGAGTCTTGGCTTGAAGTGGCGCAAGGGGGGCTTGAAGCGGCTCAGGCGGGTTTGCGTGATGAAGCAAAAATTCAACCAGATCAAACAGGTTTGGATATTAAGAATGATGAAGGCCAAGCAAAGTTAATTTTAGATATGGTGGCGGCACTTTCTTTAAGGCTTGAAACAGATGGTGGAAGCGTTGAAGAGTGGACACGCCTTACTCGCTCTTATTTGGTTTTGGGTGAAAAGGAAAATGCTCAAAAAGCCTTTGATAGTGCCAAAGCGGCATATTCTAATGAAAATGTGCGAGAAGAATTGAACAGTTTGGCCGCTGAAGCAGGGCTTAAGTAATGAATAGATTAAAGTTAGAGGATAAAAATGACACGTAAACAAAAACGCTTGGCGGTTATTGCAGGCTTGGGGCTGGCTATTGTCTTAGCAGCAACTATAATTTTCACTGCATTGAGTAGTAAAATAACGTTTTTTTACTCACCCTCTGAACTAAAAGAAAACCCTGTGGCTATTGGGCAAGACTTTCGTATTGGCGGGTTGGTGAAAGAGGATAGCTGGGTAAAAGATGGTAAGATTAACACTTTTGTTGTAACCGATGGTGAGAGCGATACGAAGGTTGTTTATCAGCAAATTTTACCAGATTTATTTCGTGAAGGTCAGGGTGTTATTGCCGAAGGAGCGTTAACGCAAGAGGGATATTTTGCGGCCACAAATGTGTTAGCAAAACATGATGAAAATTATCTTCCCAAAGAAGTTGTTGCAACTCTTAAAGAGCGAGGCGAATGGGAGCCAGAAACTAAAGAGGAAAATGGCGAAGGAAGTGCAAACTAATGTATATTGAAATCGGTCATTTTGCGCTTATTTTAGCGTTTGGAATTTCTATTGCTCAAGCGGTTCTTGGTTTAACTTTTTGGCGTTCGGGCGGGCATATAGCTGGCTATGTTAAGCAAGCTGCAATTTTGCAATTTGTCTTGGTAGCAATTTCTTTTGGTGTGTTAATAATTGCATTTACCACGTCAGATTTTTCACTCTCATTAGCTGCGCAACATTCTCACTCGCTTCAGCCAATGATTTATAAAATCTCTAGCGTTTGGGGAAATCACGAAGGATCGATTTTATTATGGGTGCTTATTTTGGTTTTATTTGGGGCGGCAGTTGCTGTTTTTGGGCGCAATATTCCAAATGATTTACGCACGTTAGTTCTATCGGTTCAAGGGGTTTTATCGGCTTCCTTCATTGGCTTTTCTATTTTTACTTCAAATGCTTTTACTCGTTTAGACCCTGCCCCGTTTGAGGGGCGAGATTTAAACCCGATATTGCAAGATGTGGGTTTAGCAATTCACCCTCCGCTTTTATATATTGGTTATGTTGGGTTTTCGGTTTGTTTTTCTTTTGCAATTGCGGCACTTATTTCTGGCAGGATTGATGCGGCTTGGGCTCGTTGGGTTAGGCCGTGGACGGTTGCGTCTTGGACATTTTTAACACTTGGCATCGCCATGGGGTCTTATTGGGCTTATTATGAATTGGGCTGGGGTGGCTGGTGGTTTTGGGATCCAGTCGAGAATGCATCATTCATGCCATGGTTAGCTGGCACGGCACTTATGCACTCGGCAATTGTTATGGAAAAACGAAGCGCCTTAAAAATCTGGACGATATTTTTAGCCATTATGACCTTTTCGCTTAGTTTGCTTGGGGCATTTTTGGTTCGCTCGGGGATATTAACCTCAGTACATGCTTTTGCTTCTGACCCTGAACGTGGTCTGGTTTTATTAGCTTTGCTTGGGGTGTTTATTGGTGGGGCATTTATTCTCTTTGCTATGCGTGCTTCTTCTCTTAGGGCTGGTGGGCTTTTTGCTCCGATTAGCCGTGAGGGAGCATTGGTGTTAAATAATTTATTTTTAGCCTCTGCAACGGCGGCTGTGTTGATTGGCACGCTTTATCCATTGGTGCTTGATGCACTAACAGGTGCTAGAATTTCGGTTGGTGCGCCATTCTTTGATTTAACCTTTTCTATTCTAATGATACCATTGTTGATTATCTTGCCGTTTGGCCCTTTTCTTAGCTGGAAACGAGCTGATTTGATTGCTATTACACAAAGATTAGCAGGTGCGGCGGCTCTAACTATTTTAGCAACAATTGTGGTGTTTATTTTGAGAGGTGCAACAATCTCATTAGCACCAATTGGCTTTTTACTTGGTTTTTGGGTTAGCTTTGGTGCAATTGCTGATTTAGTCTATCGAGCAAAAATTGGCCGCTCACCTTTTATAAAATCTATTCGAAAATTATTTAGTTTGCCAAAATCAATTTGGGCAACCGCATTAGCGCATTTTGGTATGGGGATTTGTGTGTTGGGGATTGTTAGTGTTTCTGTTGGCGAGAGTGAAAATATTACAACACTTAAATTGGGGCAGAGTGCTGAGTTGGCTGGATATAGTATTGAATTTGTTAAAGCTGAGGAGTTGCCAGGGCCAAATTATAAAATTGCTCATTTTGAATTTGTAGTAAGTGATAAAAAAGGCAATGAGCGTTTAGCTGTGTCTGAAAAAAGAATTTATGTTGCCTCAAGCATGCCAACAACCGAGGCAGGTATTCTAACTTATGGCGGTCTTTCGCAACTTTATATTGCGGTTGGTGATGCTGATAAAGATGGCAATCAAGTGGTGCGAATTTGGCATAAGCCTTATATTTTGCTGATATGGTATGGCACAATATTTATGGCATTGGCTGGTTTCTTATCACTAAGCGATAGGAAGTTACGCATTGGTGCGCCAAAAAAAGCAAAAACTAAAAACATTTTAAAATCAAAGGGTGCAACATGAAAATATTACACTCAATTTTCTTGATAATTGTTCTGGCATTTTCATTTGCCTCTGTGTCATCAATGTCGTTGGCGGTTGAGCCAGACGAGGTTCTTGCTGATCCAGTATTAGAAAAACGAGCTAGAGCAATTTCAGCAAATCTTCGTTGCTTGGTTTGTCAAAATCAAAGCATTGACGATAGCAATGCTCCACTTGCGGCAGATTTGCGAGTGTTGGTGCGTGAACGCTTGGTTGCGGGTGATAGTGATGTTGAGGTAGTTGAATATACCGTTGCACGTTATGGTGAATATGTGTTGTTAAAACCTGTGTTTAAACTTCATACAATTTTATTATGGGCTGGCGGGCCATTGATATTATTTATCGGTTTATTTTTTGTTTTTAGGATTGCAAAAAAACAACCTGCTGCAAAGCCAGTTTCAAAATTAAGCAAGCAAGAGCAGGCCGTGCTTGATAGTTTGAAGGAATAAATGCTATTATTTTGCGGTTGTGAAGTTTTAGGCTAGATAAAACTTATCTCTGTTGTTTACAAATGCTTCATAGTTATTTTGAGATGATGCAGAAGAATCTAACTTTGAGTTTAAGGTTTTTCACTTCGTTCAGGGTGATAAATGAACAGTGTCATGCTGAGCGAAGCCGAAGCATCTAAGACCTATCAACAAGCTCAGGGTGACACAGAGGGCAGTTAATCGTAATTATTCTCTAATGTTTCATATTGACTCTTAACTTTTTGCATGTAAACAATGTTCTCTTTTTGTTCCATTTGGAATGAAAAGAATCAACAGGTGTGAAGTGAGATGCGAAAGCCAAAAAATATTGAATGTTTATATCTTGATTTTGACGGGTTTTTTGCTTCCGTAATGCAACAGGTCTATCCTAAATTGCGTGGCAAACCTGTTGGGGTTGTGCCTTTTGCTGGTACGGATAGAACAGCGGTTATTGCTTGCTCTAAAGAGGCAAAAAGAGCGGGCTGTAAAAATGTTATGGCAATTAAAGAGGCAAAAACCATTTGCCCTGAGTTAATTTTAGTGCCGCAAGAGCCAGACCTTTATCGACGGGCGCATAATACCCTCTTATCTGAAATATCGGCGGTTTTACCAATTGATGCAATAAAGTCTATTGATGAGTTAACATGTAGGCTTGATGCTCATCAGCAAAAAAATCCAAGAGAAACAGCAAGGCAAATTAAAGAACGATTAGAAAAATATGTTGGTAGATATATTACCTGCTCAATTGGTTTTGCGCCAAATCGTCAATTAGCCAAAATTGCAGGCAAGTTAAATAAACCCGATGGGGTGACTATTTGGTATCCAGATATGATACCTAAAGCTCTATTTGCGCTTTGCCTTGATGATATTCCCGGAATTGGTAAAAATATGGCGCAAAGATTGCATAAAGCACAAATTTATAGTGTTGAGCAATTGCTTAATCTCCCTCCAAAACATATGCGTAAAATTTGGCGATCGGTGAATGGTGAGCGTCTTTGGTATGCTTTGCATGGATATGATATTTATGCACAAAAGAGTGAGCGTGGCATGTTTGGGCATGGGCGAGTTTTACCGCCTGATAGTCGCACGCTTCCTAAAGCAAAAGAAATAGCAAGACTTTTGTTGGTAAAGGCGGCTCGACGGTTGCGGCGTGAGGGATATTATAGCTCAAGGCTTATGGTTTGGCTGGCGATTAGAGATGGGCATTGGGGGCAGAACCTCAAATTGCCAATTGTAAATGATGATAAGGCGTTACTTGATGGGCTTGATAATATTTGGAGCAGAGCAGAAAAAGAAATTCCAACAGAAATAGTTTTTCGTCTGCATGTGACATTGGTTGATATAAGTTTTGCTAGTTATCGCCAGATAGATATGTTTTTGAATGATGATGAGGAGCGCAAAAAATGGGAGGCGATTACTCAGGCAGTTGATGGGCTAAATAATAAATATAGCAAGACAATAATTTCTAATGGCAAATGGAATCCCCCGAAAGGCGGAAATGTTGGCGGCAAAATCAGCTTTACACGTATTCCTTCAGCTGCCGATTTTTGGTGATGAGAGAGGTTTTGTTGATGAATTGGAAAAGAGAATTGCAATTAAATGATATTGAGCCAGAGCAAGTGTTAGAATTTACCTGTAAAACCTGTGCGAGTGTTTATCTTCAGCGTGCCTCAGAGTTGCAAAAACAAAATGAGCTTAGATTCTTATGGCTAGATGAGGTTGAAAAAAGTGCAAAATGCCGGCAACGACAATGTTATGGTAATATCAAGATAGCGATGAGCCATGATTCTAAGGATAGTGGGTTTGTTGCGGGTTTGGCTTGAATTATATAGTTAGGAAAAATGGTGGCTTTTGATTTAGCACAATTTTTACCACAAGAAATGACGCTATACGTTGCGCTTGGCTTGATTGTGCTTAGTGCATTTACTTCGGCGGTGACGGCGGCTTTTGGGCTTGGTGGTGGCTCACTTTTAATTGCGGTGATGAGTTTAATTATGCCTGCTTTTATTGTTGTGCCGGTGCATGGTGCGGTGCAGCTTGGATCAAACGGTGGGCGGGCATTTTTACGCCGGTCGTATATTCAATGGAAATTTGCACTTTGGTTTGTTGTCGGCTCTGCAATTGGTGCAGTTATTGGCGGTAATTTTGCCTCTCAGCTGCCTGATAATATTTTTAAAATAGCAATTGGTTTGTTTTTAATTTATTCGGTTTGGATACCAAAGCCAAAACCTGTTGGCAGAGGCGTTTTTTCAACAATTTTTGCTGGGGCTTTTAGTTCTGCTATTGGTATGATTATTGGAATTTCTGGACCATTGGTGCTTAGTTTCTTGCGTAATTTAAAAGAACGCCGTGAAATAGTTGGCACGCATGCTTTTTTAATGACTTGTCAAAATAGTTTCAAGCTAGTTGTTTTTATTATGCTTGGCTTTGCTTTCTCTGAGTATTTAGCATTGATAATTGCCATGATAATTTCAGGTTTTATCGGCACATATTTGGGTAGTTTGGGGCTTGATAAATTTCCCGAAAAAGTTTTTCGTTTGGCGTTTCGCCTTATCATCACCATAGTAGCACTAGACTTGTTGCGCCGCGCTATTCTTGGCTGATTGCCTTGGTTTTGCCAACAACATTACCAAATTGTAATGTTAGTGTCACGATACGGAAAGGTATTGAAGCGCATAAGAGCCATATCAAAATTATGGAGAAATCTTATGAATACTACAATTCTTTCCCCCACACGACGTTTTTTAAGTGCTTCAACTTTAGCAATTGCTCTTGCGATTGGCTCAGTTGGTGGTGCTTCTCTTTTGGCGACTGCGTCTGTAGCGCAGGTTTCAACTCAGACATTTATGCCAATGAGTTTTGCTGATTTGGTTGAAGAAGTAAAACCTGCTGTTGTTTCAATTAAAGTGCAGGGCGTGCAAGAAGATTATCGATTTAATCCAAGAGAAGGTCTTGAATTTAATTTCCCAGACTTGCCAGACGATCATCCTTTTCGTAAATTTTTTGATCAATTTGGCGCACCTGGGCAAAATCAAGCACCAAGTGAGCGTCGTTTCGAAGCGGCAGGTTCGGGCTTTGTGATCTCTGCTGATGGCTATGTTGTGACGAATAATCATGTTGTTGATCATGCTCAAAAGGTAATTGTAATTTTTGAAGGTGGAGAAGAAAAAGAGGCTATAATAATTGGCACAGACGAGCGCACTGACTTAGCATTACTTAAAATTGAAGATGCTAGTGATTTACCATTTGTTGAATTTGCAGAAGAAGATATTCGCATTGGCGATTGGGTTGTAGCAGTTGGCAATCCGTTTGGGCTTGGTGGCTCGGTAACAGCAGGAATTATATCAGCTCGTGGGCGTGATATTGGCGGAAACTCCTATGGTGATTTTTTGCAAATTGATGCAGCAATTAATCGTGGTAATTCTGGCGGTCCAGCGTTTAATCTAAATGGAAAAGTTGTTGGGGTTAATACGGCAATTTTTTCACCCAATGGTGGCAATGTTGGTATCGCCTTTGCAATCCCTGCTGATACGGTTGAGCAAATTATAGCTGACCTTAAAGATGATGGTGATGTAACCCGAGGTTATTTGGGTGTTGCTATTCAAGATGTGAGCAAAGATATTGCAGATAGTGTTGGCTTGCCAACTGCTCGTGGTGCTTTGGTTACTGAACCAAGTGAAAATGCGCCAGCAAAAAAAGCAGGCATTAAATCTGGCGATATTATTGTTGAGGTAAATGGTGAGCCAATAGATGACGCAAAAGATCTTTCACGTACAATTGGCTCAATTTCGCCAGAAGAAAAAGTGAAAATAAAAGTTTGGCGCAATGGTAAAAATATTGAGTTTAAAATAAAATTGGCAACTCTTGATGAAGATATGGCTTTAACTCCAATTCCAAAAGAAGATGTTTTAAAAGAACCTATAGAGCCAGAAATATCAAGTATTGGGGTTGTTTTGGTGCCGAATGATAATGGCGATGGCTTAATAATTAAAGGAATAAATGAAGATAGCAATGCTGCGACTAAAGGCTTTGCTGTTGGTGATATTATTCTTGAAGTTGATAATAAGTCAGTTAACAGCCTTAAAGAGTTTGAGAGCATTATTGATGATGTGACTAAATCTAATCGTCCAAGTGTTTTGATTAAAGCATCTCGAAATAATAATATACGTTTCATCGGCTTGCCGCTATAGTTGATGAGATAAAGCGGCTTTTGGGTATTCCCCCAAATCCCAAAAGCCGACCATTTTAAAAGTCGCTCTAAATAGGAATAATCATAATGAAAATTTTGCTTATTGAAGATGATAGAGAGGCTGCAAGTTATCTCATACAGGCACTTGATGAGGCTGGTCATGTAAGCCATCACGCAGCAGATGGGGAAACTGGTTATGCTATGGCCTCTAGCATGGATTATGATGTGCTGATTATTGACCGTATGTTGCCACGAAGAGATGGCATTTCAATAATAGAATCTTTAAGAGCTGAAGATGATAATACCCCTGTTTTAATACTCTCAGCTCTTGGTGAGGTTGATGATAGGGTCACTGGTTTAAGAGCGGGGGGTGATGATTATCTCACCAAACCTTATGCATTTACTGAGCTATTAGCTAGGGTTGAAGTGTTGGCTCGGCGTTCTTCCCCAAATGAGGGTGAAACACATTTTGAAGTTGGTGGCTTAAGTCTTGATCGTTTATCTCGAAAGGTTGAACGTGATGGAGAAAATATTTTATTACAGCCACGTGAGTTTCGCTTGCTTGAATATTTAATGAAGCATTCAGGTCAAGTTGTAACTCGCACGATGTTGCTAGAAAATGTTTGGGATTATCATTTTGATCCGCAGACAAATGTTATTGATGTGCATATGTCACGCTTGCGCTCAAAAATTGATAAAGGCTATAAGGGGCAGATTTTGCATACAATTCGAGGTGCTGGATATATGATAAAATGAATAGTTCATTTCGCTTGTGGCGCACAACTACATTTCGTTTAACTGCGCTATTCATCGTTATTTTTGTCCTAGCGGCAATAAGCCTATTGGCTTTTATGGCCTATCAATCTTCAATTCAAATTCAAAGAAGTCAAACTGTTGAAATTGAGCGTGAGATTAGGGAGTTGGTGCGACTTGAAAAAGTTCGTGGAATTCGCTCTGTTGCAAATGTGGTGCAGAAATTGGCAAGACGAGCAGGGCCGGGAATATATTATTTAGGAGATGAGAAAGGGCGAAAACTGGTTGGGAATGTTTCTAATTTTCCAATGGAAGTTTTAACTCAAAATGGCATTCACACGTTTAATTATTCTATTGAGCAGGCTTTACCCGATAATATAGGAAATAATACTAAGGGCGTAGGATATGCTTTGGTTAGCTCAAGGAAGCTAAAAGGCGGATTTCGCCTTATTGTTGGCCGTGATATTGTTGAGCGGCGTGGTTATACTAGCATCATTTTTCGTGGATTTTTATTTGGGGTTATTGGAATTGTAATCCTTTCACTTATTACTGGTGGAATTACGGCTAAACGAGTTTTAAAGCGAATTGATAGTATTTCAGATACAACTGATAAAATTATGTCTGGTAATATGTCACAACGTGTTCCTATTACAAAAAGAAATGATGAATTTGATCGGCTAGCAACTTCGCTCAACGATATGCTTGATAGGATTGAGAATCTTATGAGTGGGCTTAAAGAAGTTACCGATAATGTTGCACATGATTTAAAAACCCCACTTACAAGAATGAGAAGTAAAGCCGAGGCTGCGCTTCGAAAAGGGGTGAGTGCAAAGGATCAAAGAGCTGCCTTGCAAGCAACTATTGATGAGAGCGATCAGCTTATTCGCACTTTTAATGCATTGTTGATGATTTCACGAGTTGAGGCAGGAACTCCTTCTGGCTCATTTGCTAGTTTTGATGTTAGTGAAGTGGCAAAGGACATGGCAGAGCTTTATGAACCTGTTGCAGAAGATGCTGGTATTGAGCTAATATTAAAGACAGAAAAAGAAGTGAGTATTTATGCAAATCGTGAGCTGATTGGTCAGGCACTTGTTAATTTGATAGAGAATGCCATAAAGTATGCGGGTGGTGGCAAGGCTAAAAATAAAAAAATTGTGCTTAGTGTTGGGGAAGAAAATAAAAATGTCAGAATTGAAGTATCTGATAATGGTGTTGGAATTCCTAAAGAAGATAGAGAGCGGGCTGTTGAGAGATTTGTTCGACTTGAAAAAAGTCGCACCGAAGCAGGTTCAGGGCTTGGTTTATCACTGGTTAGGGCTGTGGCAAAATTGCATAAAGGTGAGTTTTATTTGCAAGATAATAAACCCGGTTTGCGTGCTATCATTGAAATACCAAAAGATAAACAATAGTGGTTTTATTTCTCAATTAATTTGGAATAAATCATGAGCCTTGCAAAAAACCTTCAGCCATTACCAGCTTTGAAAAAAAATAGGTTTGATGATTGGTTCTTAAGCCTATCAAATGAGCAGAAATCTATAATCACAACAATAAAATATACGCTTGAACCGTTGTTTAACTCAGCTCCATATTTGGCTCATATATGTGAAAAAAATGCCGATTGGCTATGTGCGGCATTGCCAAAAAGTGCCGATGATATTTTAGCTGATTTATTTATTGGGCTTGAGCATGCAGGAAAACAAGGTGATAATGAAGAAAACTTATCAATATTACTTCGGCAAACAAAGCTAAGAGTAGCTCTACTTTGTGCTATTGCGGAAACAGGTAAGGTTTGGAGTGCGGAAAAATCAACTGCTGCCCTTGCTGATTTAGCTGACAAATCACTTGAAACAAGTTTAGAGTTTTTAATTCGCCAAGCAGCAATTAATGGCAAGTTGAAATTTAGTGCTGAGCAACTCAGTGATAAGAATGTTAGCCTGTCAGAAATTTGTGGCTTAGCTATATTTGCACTTGGAAAACATGGTGGACGAGAATTAAATTATTCTTCTGATATTGATATTGTAGCGTTTTTTGATACTAAAAAAGACGTGATGCAAGAAAATGTGCTGATTGAGCCAAGTGAAGCGTCTAGATTTTATGGGCGTATTATGCGCTCGCTAGTTTGTCTTATGGATGAGCGAAGTGAATATGGTTATGTTTTTCGCACTGATTTACGCCTTCGCCCTGATCCGGGTTCAACCCCAGTTGCGATTTCAATTGATGCGGCTTTGTCTTATTATGAATCTCGTGGGCAGAATTGGGAAAGAGCGGCATGGATTAAAGCTCGTACTTGTGCGGGCGATAAATCTGTTGGGGCAGATTTTTTAAAATATCTCTCACCTTTTATTTGGCGAAAACATCTCGATTTTGCTTCAATTGCAGATATTCAGGCGATGAAACGCCAGATAAATATCGCCAAAAATGTAGGGGCAGCAAGAGTTGAGGGGCATAATGTAAAACTTGGGCGTGGCGGTATTCGTGAAATTGAATTTTTTACCCAAACCCAACAATTAATTGCAGGTGGTCGTGATTTAAATTTGCGAGTGCGGCCAACTTGTTTGGCACTTAAGAGTTTGGCAAATGCTGGCTGGATTGAAAAAAATACAGCTGATGAACTTATCAAAGCCTATTGGTATTTAAGAGCAGTTGAAAATCGCTTGCAAATGATTAATGATGAGCAGACCCATATTATGCCGCAGTCAAATGAGGGAATAAATACTATTTCTTTGCTAATGGGGGAAGAAAAAGCGGATGTTTTTAGAGAAAAATATCAAGCGACGTTAAATGTTGTAATGGGGTATTATAGCGAGTTATTTATCCAAGAAGAAACGCTTGCTTCTGATATTGGTGATTTGGTTTTTACTGGTACTGATGATGACCCAAACACTTTAGATACTTTACAAAGTCTTGGGTTTGAAGATGCTCCTTTGGCTTTAAGCACAATTAAAAAATGGCATTATGGCTCTTATCCAGCTACACGTGCCTCGGCCTCACGAGCGCATTTAACTGAGCTATTGCCCTCGCTTTTATCAATAATTAGTGCCACTGGAAATTCTGATGAGGCTTTGGCTCGTTTTGATCACTTTTTAGCGCAATTTCCAGCAGGAGTGCAGCTTCTCTCGCTCCTTAGAAATAATCATAATCTATGCCATATGTTGATTGCTTTCATGGCTTCTGCTCCGCGTATGGCAGATGCTGTTATTCATCGTGCGCATGTTATGGACGGTTTGATTGACCCAGCTTTTGCTGATGGAGTTAGTGATGGATCGGTATTAATTGAAAAAATAAAGGTTTTTTTAGGACAGGCAAATTCGTTTGAAGATTTGATAGATAGAGCTAGAATAATCGGCCAAGAGCAGAAATTTTTAATTGGAGCTGGTTTTATTTCAAATACGGTTGATGCCCGTTTAGCAGCAGAACAATTTAGCAATTTGGCACAGGCATTGCTTGAGCATTTATTTGAAGCGGTGCAAAAAGAATTTGAAAAAAAACATGGGCAGGTTGTGGGAGCGCAAGTTGGGCTGTTAGCATTTGGTAAAATGGCCTCAAAGGAAATGACTGCAACTTCTGATATTGATTTTATTTTGCTTTATGATGCTCCAAAGGGGGAAGAATATTCAGATGGAGATCGCCCGCTTGCCGTTTCTCATTATTTTTCTCGTCTTACGCAAAGGCTAGTTGCGGCCTTGTCTGCACCAACTGCCGAGGGTGTACTTTATGAAGCCGATATGCGGCTTCGCCCATCTGGTAACGCAGGTCCACTTGCAACCTCGTTAAATGCTTTTTTAAAATATCAAAAATCTGACGCTTGGACATGGGAGCATCTTGCGCTCACTCGAGCAAGAGTGATTGGGGCAGAGGCTGGGTTTGAAAATAAAATAAATGCTTTGATTAAAGAGGTTTTGAGCCTTCCTTATGATAAAAAAAAGGTAATATTAGACGTAAAAGATATGCGTCTATTATTAGCAAAAGAGCGAAAACCAGCACATGATTTTGATTTAAAACTGGTTGATGGTGGGTTGATTGATATTGAATTTTTGGCTCAAACTGTGCAATTGCTAGAGGGTAAAAAAATAAATTTTGCTCAGGCCAGTGTTGCTAATGTTATCAATAAACTTGTAGAAATTGATATGTTGCCAAAGGCAAAACGGTTAAGTGAAATTCACTTTACTTACACAACAATTTTGCAGACGATGTCTGTTTGTCTTATTAACCCATTAAAAAATGAGGATTGGACTTTGGCATTTAAGGACTTGTTGGCTCAGCTTACCAACACAGTAAATTTTGAGCGTTTAAATGAGGATATAAAAATAATGCAACAAGATGTGATTGAAATTACCAAAGAATTTTATGAAACTATTTAGGCAATATTTTTTTGCTCAGTTTTTAAGGAAATTATTGCTGGTAAAGAGATAACAACAGTTGTGCCAATTGCTGGCCGTGAATCAATCGCTAAATCACCACCGTTTAAATGTGCAATTGCTCGAGAAATTGCTAAGCCAACTCCAACTCCGCCTTCTTTTGTGAAAGCTGCATCGCCTAATACAAAAGGCTGGTCAAGGTCTTTTAAACGCTCAGCAGAAATGCCAATTCCTGTATCAGTTATTTCAAAGACTACACCATCTTGTGCAAGCCAAGAATTGATTTTTATTAGTCCTCCAGACTGAGTGAAGCGAATAGAGTTTTCTACAATATTGCTAATCATTCTCTCCAAAGATATTTTATCAGCTTTGAGCATTATATTATCTGGGGTGTTTATTTCTAGTTTTATTCCAGCTCGTTTTGCGCTATCATTATGGCGTAAAAGAGCTGTCTTCATGATGCAATCAAGCTCAACTTCTTCAGGTTTTAAAATTAAATCTCCACCTTCAAGCTGAACCAGTTCGAGTATTTTTGAAAATGAAGCAAGTAGGTTCTCGCCAGAAGTTTTTATGTTATTTACATAATCTAGATAGCGTTTAGCATTTATTTTTTCAAAATCTTGTTGTGATAAAACTTCAGAAAAACCTATAATATGGGTCAAAGGAGTGCGAACA
>Ga0256834_1001259_pt1 | contig 17566 bp, 13 predicted proteins | sample 4281140metaG_FD_190536 | JGI IMG/M metagenome (GOLD analysis project Ga0256834, IMG submission 190536) | Hydrothermal vent microbial communities from East Pacific Rise, Pacific Ocean - 4281-140 | ecosystem: Environmental > Aquatic > Marine > Hydrothermal vents | place: Pacific Ocean: East...
AAGGTAAAGCGCAAAAAGGCGAAGTGCCAAAGCATGATGATTTAGTGGCATTGGGTCGTGAATTAGTCAAACCATTGGTTGATGAATGCGAAAAATGCGTAAAAGAAAAAATAGTAGCCAATGCTGATCTTGCTGATATTGGTGTAATTTTTGGCACAGGATTTGCGCCATTTTTAGGCGGACCTCTTAAGGCTCGTAAAGATGGCAAAGCATAGGAAAAAAGAAAATGGCTAAAGCAAAAAATATAAGAAAAGTCGTAATTGTTGGCGGGTCAAGAATCCCATTTTGTCGTGCTTATACTGGTTATGCAAATGAGACAAACCTAAGCATGTTAGCAACCGCTCTTGGCGGCTTGGCAGATAAATATGGTTTAAGAGGCGAGAAAATTGACGAGATAATGGCAGGCTCGGTTATCAATCATTCTAAAGATTTCAACCTTGCTCGTGAAGCATCGCTTGACGCAGGGTTTTCGCCCTTCACACCGGGAACAACAATTCAAATTGCTTGTGGCACATCATTGCAAGCAGCCCTAACTTTGGGCGGAAAAATTGCCTCTGGCGAAATTGAAAGCGGCATTGCAGCAGGAGCAGATTCTATCTCAGATAGCCCAATAGTTTTTGGCAAAAAATTTGCGCATAGATTAATAAAACTAAGCCGAGCCAGATCACTGGGGCAAAAGTTTGGTGTATTTAAGGGCTTCTCATTTGGTGAATTAACTCCAAATGCTCCATCGGTAAACGAGCCACGCACTAAAATGTCTATGGGTCAGCATTGCGAATTAATGGCACGAGAATGGGGCATTAGCCGACTTGAGCAAGATAAATTGGCATATCTAAGCCATAAAAATGCAAGCGAGGCTTATGATGATGGTTATCATGATGATCTCATTGTGCCATGCGCTGGCATTGTAAAAGACAATAATGTTCGCGCTGATAGCAATATGGAAAAAATGGCGGATATGAAACCTGCCTTTGATAGAAAATCTGGCTTTGGCACATTAACAGCGGCAAACTCTACTCCGCTAACCGATGGAGCGTCAGCGGTGCTTTTGGCGAGCGAAGAATGGGCGAATGAGCGTGGTTTACCAATTTTAGCCTATCTAAGCATGGGGCAAGTTGGTGCAAATAATTTTGCCGCAGGTGACGGGCTATTAATGGCGCCAACCATTGCGGTTTCTGATATGCTGAAGCGGGCAGAGTTGTCGTTTGATGATATTGATCTGTTTGAAATTCACGAAGCATTTGCTGCTCAAGTTCTTTGCACTCTAAAAGCTTGGCAAGATAGATCTTATTGCAAAAGCGTTTTAGGTCGTGACAAGGTGATGGGCAAAATTGATCCTGCCAAGATCAATGTAAAAGGCTCAAGCCTTGCTTATGGTCACCCATTTGCGGCAACTGGTGCAAGAATTTTGGCAAATACTGCAAAGCTCTTAAACACGGAGAATAAAAACCGTGCGCTTATTTCGGTCTGCACCGCAGGTGGCATGGGTGTGGCGGCACTTGTAGAAAAAGCATAAGTTATTGGAAATTTTAGTTTTTTGTCATTGCGAGGCGGCGTAGACAACGTGGCAATCCAGAATCCCTCAATCTTGCTCATAGATTCTGGATTGTCACGCCATTAAAGTAGCTCGCAATTGTCTATTAATAATATGCTATGACAGCAAAGGGTAATTATAAAACTTAATTACCTTTATCACCCAAATAATTCGTCAACCATATCGCTGGCATTTTTGCCACTAGTATCAACGGGGAACTCATCTTCAATACTTGTAACCCTACGCTCTTCCCCTTTATAATTCGAGCTATCATGTCTTCTTCTATCTGGACCGATATAGCGATTGGTTCTTACAAATTGTCTTGGTTTTTCTATAACTTCAACAAGGCGTAGATATAAATCATTTGCACATAATGGTTTTGACAAAAACTCGGTCACCCCTGAATCACGCGCCGCCTCAATCCGCCATTTTTCGGTGTAAGCGCTGAGCATAATTACAGGCACAAAACGATTAGGGCTATCCTCAGCCCCGCGCAATAATTCCATTAACTCAACCCCATTTAAGGTTTCAAGCGCATAATCGGCAATTACAATATCAATTAAATGGGTATTTAATTCTTCTAAAGCAATCGCCCCATCATTAGCCTCACGAATATTAGAGATGCCAAAACCACGAAGCATGGTGCGAATAATTTTGAGCATATATTGATTGCTATCCGCTACTAAAATATTCAAATTTGACATGTCGATAATACGCATCTATGTCTCCAAGTCAGAACTAAAACTAAAGGCTATTTTAGGCTGAATTGTTTGGATAACGGGTAAAATATCAACTAGGTGAGAATACGGTGTTTTATAGCTAAACAATTTATTGACATGAAGCAATGATAGCCGTATGTTCGCAAAAAATTAACAACAGTGTTGCTTTATGCACGCAAGATTCTAACACGTTGTTTTATGCACGCAAAATAAAAATAGCTAAAGCTATAAATATCAAAGGATATCCTGATGAAGGTTCGTAACTCTCTTAAAGCCTTGATGACCCGTCACCGTGACAACAAATTGGTTCGTCGTAGGGGTCGTGTTTATATCATTAATAAAGTGAATAAGCGTTTCAAAGCTCGCCAAGGTTAATAATCAACCAAAGTTTTATATTTTTTAGCTCGCTTGAATTCTTAAGCGAGCTTTATTTGTTGTTTAAACTAATTTCATTATCTGAAACAAATGCAATTCTAAGCATATTAGTTGTGCCAGATGTGCCAAGCGGCACACCAGCAGTGATGGCTATTCTATCTCCGGGGCGGGCAAAACCTTCAAAATATGAAATCAAACTAGCCCGATCAACCATATCTTCCAAACTTTTTGCATCATCTGTTTGCACACAATGCAATCCCCAAACTAAAGCAAGGCGGCGGGCAGTGCGAATTTTTGGCGATAAAGCAATAATTGGAGTAGCAGGGCGCTCACGTGCTGCACGAATGCCTGTTGAGCCAGAAGATGTGTAAGTAACAATGGCGGCGAGATCTAATGTTTCGGCAACTTGTCTTGTAGCGGCAGAAATAGCGTCAGCGGTAGTTGCTTCAGGTTCGGTTGCTTGCGCACGAATAATGGATTGATAATTTTTATCACCCTCAACTGCAATTGCCACTTTATCCATCATGCTAACGGCTTTTATTGGATAGTCTCCTGCCGCACTTTCTGCTGAAAGCATCACTGCATCTGCACCTTCAAAAACCGCAGTAGAAACATCGGATACTTCAGCACGGGTTGGCACTGGTGCGCTAATCATTGATTCTAGCATTTGAGTTGCAACAACAACTGGCTTGCCGTGACGGCGGGCAATGCGGATAAGTTGTTTTTGCAAACCAGGAACTGTCTCAATCGGCATTTCTACCCCAAGATCACCACGAGCAATCATAATTGCATCGCAAAGAGGAATTATTTCTTCAATCCGCTCAACCGCTTGTGGTTTTTCGATTTTGGCTAAAATACCCGCACGGTTCTTAACAATTTTTTGCACCTCAGTAATATCCTCAGGGCGTTGCACAAAAGAAAGCGCAATCCAATCTGCATCATTTGCGAGTGCGGCATCAAGATCCAAAAAGTCTTTTTTGGTCAGTGAGCTAACGGGTAATAAAGTATCAGGAAAGCTAACGCCTTTTTTATTTGATAATTTGCCGCCATGAATAACAATAGTTTCAATTTTATCTTCAAAAACATCAGTGGCTTTAAGCTCAATTTTACCATCATCAAGCAATAACCTGTCGCCAGTTTTAACGGACTTAAAAATTTCTGCATGCGGTAGTTGAATGCGATTTTCATCACCCTTTTTATCAATATTATCTAGGGTGAATTTATCGTCATGATTTAGAATAATTGATTTGTTTACAAATTTTCCAATTCGTAATTTTGGGCCCTGCAGATCAACTAGAATACCTATTGGGTGGTCAATTATTTTTTCAACATTCCGAATTTTTCTAACGCTATCAGCCAAAACTTCGTGACTAGCATGGCTCATATTGATACGAAATACATCTGCTCCCGCTCGCACTAATTCTTCAATAGTCTTTTCGCTATCAGAGGCAGGACCAAGGGTTGCTAGTATTTTTACACGTCTTTGGCGTTTCATTGTGAATTCTCATTTGTTGTATTTTGTGAATTTATTTGTTTTTCGGTTAACTCAAGCGTCCAGTCTTTTTTACTCATTGTATCAACTTCAAAAAACCCCGTTCTTTCATATCCACGTGCTAAGCAATCCTCTACGCCAAAAATAGTAAAGCTTTCATCTCGAGTACACATAAATATTTTACCCTCCCATGCACCGCCGCCAATGTCATCAACTGCAAATAAATAATAATAGCGTGAGTTAAGATCGCCCGTAAACACAAGCGCACAATCATTTGGCGCCGCAAGCCACCAACCCTCAGATTGCCAACCCCTTTCAGCACGATATCCAAGTGCGATATTTATTGGATTAGCTGTTTGGTTGCAAACTTGCAAATCTGCACGTGCAGGGCTTGTAATAAAAGAAATTATCACTGACATAAATAATATACTCAAAACATTCTTGAGTAATTTAGAAATTGTGGTGATTCGGAAATTTATCATATGTTTCTCTTGTTACAACTACCCAATAAAAAGTCAAACTTAACTGCCTTTCAAATATAGAATAATGACTTATTTATGTAACAGAAATATTATAATTTTGAAAACTTGCAATTTTTCTTAAAAAGCCTTGAATTTAGTTGTTATTTTTTTTAAGTAGTATTTGAATTAATTAGGAGAATATTATGTCAGAATCAGGTGTTGCAGGCGATCAAATCCGCTCATTAATTGAGCGCATTGAGCGACTTGAAGAAGAAAAGAAAAATATTTCTGATGATATTCGTGAAGTATATGCCGAAGCTAAGGGCAATGGATTTGATGCAAAAATATTGCGGCAATTGGTGCGTATTAGAAAGCAAGATAAAGCTGAGCGCCTAGAGCAAGAAGCAATTTTAGATCTTTATATGCATGCTTTGGGAATGGTCCCAGATTTGGGCTAATAATATTTAACTTTGCAATAAAACCTTATTTGCATTTTCATTTTGTCCAAGCGCCTTTAGCGCTGCAGAGGCAATGCCAACAGCATCAAGCCCTGCAGCTTTATATAAATCATCAACGCTTGCATGTTCGTCAAAGCGATCAGGAATCATCAGCGGACGAAATTTTAGTCCGTTATCTAACAGAGCATTTTGCGATAGAAAAGTTGCAACATGTGAGCCAAAGCCACCAATGCCACCCTCTTCAACGCTCAGTAATAATTCATGATTTTTAGCTAAATCAGTAACCAGATTGCTATCGATTGGTTTTAAGAAACGTGCATCAGCAATAGTGACTGATAGTCCAAATCCTGCCAATATTTTTGCAGCTCTTTTGCACTCATTAAGGCGTGTGCCAAAAGAAAGAATAGCGATAGCATTTCCCTCTTGTACGATTTTCCCCTTGCCAATTTTCAGTATTTCACCCCGTTTAGGCAAATCAATCCCAACTGCTTCTCCCCTAGGGTATCTAAAAGCAATTGGCCCTTCATCAAAAGAAGCAGCCGTTGCAACCATATGGCGCAATTCTGCTTCATCTGAGGGTGCCATAATCACCATGTTAGGAACTGCCCCAAGAAAAGCATTGTCATAATTTCCTGCATGGGTTGAGCCATCTGCTCCAACAAACCCCGCTCGATCAATAGCAAAACGAACTGGTAATTTTTGCAAAGCCACATCGTGAATTATTTGGTCATAGGCACGTTGCAAAAAAGTTGAGTATAGTGCAACAAACGGTTTAAGACCTTCGGTAGCAAGCCCTGCAGCAAAAGTTACGGCATGTTGTTCTGCAATGCCAACATCAAAACATCGTTTTGGGAATTTTTTGGTAAAATCATCAAGTCCTGTGCCAGATGGCATGGCAGCATGAATTGCAACAATTTTTTTATCTCTCTTAGCCTCATCAACAATTGATGAAGAGAAAACACTAGTATAAGAGGGGGCATTGCTTGGTGTTTTTGCCTGTGCGCCAGTAACAATATTAAACTTTCCAACACCATGATATTTATCAAAAGCGTTTTCTGCAGGCGCATATCCTTTGCCCTTTTTTGTTACCACATGCACAAGAATAGGCCCATTTTGCATATCACGAACATTACGCAAAACTGGTAAAAGATGATCTAAATTATGCCCATCAATTGGTCCAACATAATAAAAACCAAGCTCTTCAAACAAAGTGCCAGCACCCAATAATCCACGGGCAAATTCTTCTGTTTGTTTGGCTTTTTGATGAATCACTTTAGGTAATTTCTCGGTAATATTTTTTGCAACATCACGAACAGAACGATACCCGGGGCTAGAGACAAGACGAGCAAGATAAGAAGACATTGCCCCAGTTGGTCGAGCAATAGACATATCATTATCATTAAGAATAACGATGAGGCGAGCGTCCATTGCGCCTGCATTATTCATTGCTTCATATGCCATGCCAGCGCTCATTGCGCCATCGCCAATCACCGCAATCACGTTACGTTTTTCATTGTTTAATTCTGAAGCAACCGCCATGCCAAGCCCAGCAGAAATTGAGGTAGAAGAGTGACCCGTGCCAAACGGATCATATTCGCTTTCTGCCCGATTAGTAAAACCACTTAGTCCGTCTTTTTGTCTAAGAGTATCAAGGCGATTTTTTCGCCCTGTTAGCACTTTATGTGGATAAGATTGATGTCCCACGTCCCAAATTAGCCGATCATTTGGAGTGTTAAAAACATAGTGTAAAGCAACGCTAAGTTCAACCACGCCAAGCCCTGCGCCTAAATGCCCCCCAGTCTTTGAAACTGCTTCAACAACAACATTTCTGACCTCTGAGCATAATTCGTCTAATTGCTGTTTTGAAAAGCTACGAATTGATTCAGGCTTATCAATATTATCAAGCAATGGAGTTGAGGGCTTTTGGGTCAATTATTATCAATCAATTTTGAGTTTAAGAAATCTAAGCAAATGTTTAGCAGAGAATGTTGCGCTTGTAACGAAATTTAATTTTTTCGCATAGCAACAATTAATGGCGATGAGGGGGTAAATTTATCACTTTTTAATTTGCCCCGAGCATTGCGGATAAATTTAAGTTTTTCTCTATGGCTTCCAAGCTCTGATGCTGGGTTGAGATCAGCTTCATCTGGCTCAGATAATATTGCATATCGATTGGAGCTAAGTGATTGTGGGTCGGTGAATATTTCAATTACATGCTCTAAATCTGGTGCAACTAATTTAATATTCCGCTCTTTCCCTGATAATAATTCTAATTTATTTGCAACAATTGGTTTTGCTACTCCAGCTGCTAATACTGCACTCCAACTATTATCAATTAAGTTATCGCTTTTAGATTTACCACTAAAAATATCTGGTGCATTATTAATTGGTAAACTGGGGTTAAGCGTAGCGCTACGCAAGTTATTTATTGCTATTAGATTTGAATTTTTTTCAGTTTCTTGCCTTGTCAAAGGAATAGGCTCGTTAACTGGTGCATAAGCTGATATTTGTGAAATGACATCTCTATCATCTAATTGTGTATCTAACCTTGAAAGTAAGATGCGAGGTGACGGTGTAATATTTTCATCTATCGCTGCAACTACAATATTATCTATTTGCGGAGTTTGACTTTTAATAATGCCATTTGGTCGTTGTGATGGAATTGGCGCTAATTCAGCTATTTGAGTAATATTATAAGCAGGGCGTTGTTGCGGTATTGGTGCAATTTTAGGTTTAGTTGATACTCGTTGAGTTGGGGTAATTGGGGTTCTTGCGGCGACAGCAACATTGTTATTTTTTGTTTTTTCGCTTTCTTCATTGTTAAAAAACAAGTCAAATAAAGTTTTCTTTGAGCCAGTATTTGCAGAGTTATTATTTGAGCTAGAATTGCTAGCGATTTGTGTAGTTGCTCTAACTGTATTCTTTGAAGAACAAGGAACTGCATGGCATCTTGTCCACTCGGCTCTTGCTAATTGATAGCCTTTATTAGAAATTGGAACACCTGTATTTGGAACATGAAGGGTTTTTCCATTTGGGAATAATTTTTGCAATTGCGCACGAGTCATGCGTGGCCAAGCTCTTACATTGCCAGTGTCTAAATGCACAAATGGTGAATTTGAAGCGGGGTAATAACCAACTCCACCAACTTGTTTTTTCATAGCAATTTGACGTAATTTTGAAATTCTAACTCCGGGGATAAAAAAGTCTAACGCCTGACCTTTAGTATGACGTGAGCCTTTTGCCACTGCCTTAGAGCGTGAACGAAGCATCTCGTTAGTTTTGGGTGAACGATATGCAGACACCACATGAATAGGTCCGGTTGCCCCACTTTCTTGATAGACTTCCCAAACCAGATCAAATAAAGCAGGATCCATTTTTGTAGGTTCATTTCTGCGCCAATCACGCAAAAATACATTAAGCCTATTTAAGCCTTTTTGATTATATCTATTGCCACTCCTAAAAGTGATTTTAGCAGTTTCTTTAGTATGGGTATAATATAGATAAAGCGTGCGATCGCCACGTGCAGCATTGGCAGGGAAAAATGCAAATGGTAAAATACTAGTGATAGCGATTAAGCCCACTAAGATTTTTTGAAATAATTTTTGCCTGCTAGAAATTGCACTATTCCCCAATATATTTATCTCTACCCAATATAAGAGCAATCTTACTCTATTTCTAGCATTTAGTGAATTTAGGATTTATTAACGTTACTCACAAAATGCTGTTTTTAATTCATATTTTAACTGAATGAAAAACACGGCATAATAGTGGCAATAATCCTTAAATATTTAAGAAATATTTATAAGCCTAATAAACTCTTAAGGCGTTTGTTGTGACCATAAACATCGCTATAAGAGCGGATATTACCACTCTTATCAATTCTTAGGGTGAAATAGGCAAGATGAACAGGTATTATATCACCAAGATTGTTCCATTTTTCCCCTCTATTGTTGCCACGCTGTGAGCTAACATTTTTATAGTTTAATTTTGAATCAAACTGTAAAAGAGCTTCAGCAAAATCCCATGGGTTTTTCACTCTAACACAGCCATGACTAAAGGCTCGAGTTGAGCGTGAAAACAGTGATTTTGAGGGGGTGTCATGCAGATAAATAGCATGTTTATTTGGGAATAGAAATTTCACACTGCCAAGTGCGTTGTTCGCACCGGGAAGCTGGCGAACCCTAAAACCATTCATGCTTGTGCTTGACCAGTCAATGCTTGTTGCATCAATTACTTTGCCACCAGATAAAAGCTGCATATTTTTTGCCGAAAGATAGTTAGGATTTTTTTTCACCAATGGCGCAATTTCATTATTAAGAATTGACCTTGGAACATTCCAATAGGGATTTACCACTACATGCTTGATATTGTCAGAAAAAATAGCAGTAGCAAATTTTGGTTTTCCAACTACTACTCGAGTTGAAAAAACAGAATTTCCGCTTTTCATTATATTGAGTTGATATTGTGGAATATTTACAAAAACATGAAAATCGCCAAGATCACGAGGAATCCAACGCCACCTCTCCATATTAGCAATAATATCTTCTCTTGAGGCATGGCTATTGCCATTCATTGCAGCAATGGTTGCAGGTCCAATTACGCCGTCTACTTTCAAACCTGCGCCTGATTGGAAATTTTCAACTTCTGCTAAAAGTCCTTCATCATAAACATTGCCGCCAACATTTGGTAATGATATGCTAAATCTTTCTCTTAACAATGGCACACGCTCATCTGTGTCACCAAGTCGAAGAATTTTACCACCAGTTATTTGGATAATTTCTTCAGTTTTGTTTTTCCCTATTTGTGCAAGCGCATTTTTAAGTGCAATAAACTCACGATGTTTTGGCTCAAGATTAAGTAAAACTTGTCTGGGATTATCTGACTTTGCTAATTCTAATAAAATTTCATTTTGATTGATTTTATTTGGTTTATAATCAATATTATTAGATACAGAACGTGGGTCTATTCGTCCGCCATAACTATCACTTGCATAGCGCATAGTGGCAGCAGAAAAAGCGGTTTCAAGCTGCGCTAATGAAATGGGATCTGTGCTAATATTATCAATATTTATGCTTTCGCCTAAATAATCATTTGGGTTTAGTCCAGAAATTGCGCTATTTTTGAAAACATCAATTATTTCTCGTGCTTTAGCTGAAAAAACTGGATTACCATTATTGTCTTGGCTTAGCCAAAGTGGCTCAAAATGCCGAGCGCCGTAAAAATAAAATAATTTTTGCTTTTCATAATATTGCCTTGATTCGAATTTTGAAGATTTATAATCATCATAAAGCCCAACTCGAATAATTCTAGCAATAGAAGTTCGCGCAGGTGCTATTATAACACGAGTAACCTCTTTTCCATCAATCACTAGAGTTTCTTGCGATAAGGCTGGGGCGGAGACACTTAATGCAGAGGCACTTAATAATGTGCTTGCCAACAAAGAAATAAGTATTTTTTTCATATCAATTTTACGTCCATCTTTATAGCATGTTTTTATACCCAAATATTCACTAGCCTGAATATCTCGATAATTCAATTGTTATAAAGAAGTTGTGAAGTGATATTTTTATGCAGCAGTTTTTACTATATTATCTTCAAGCCCAAATTCTTTAAGCTTGCGATAAAGAGTAGAGCGACCAATGCCAAGTGAGCGAGCAATATGACTCATTCGACCATTGTATTTTTTTAAAGCAAAAATAATTAATTCACGCTCTATTTGTGCGATTGGGGTTATTTCACCATTCTCAGTTAAAAAACGCTCATTTTGAGGAGCAATAGCATGTTTTTTTTCTAAGATTAGCGGTTCGTCATCAATATGAACTGGAGTATTTTTTGTTGATAAACTGCCAGAGTATGGTGTTTTTTGTTGTTTTTTATTATGCTCAATTTGTAAAAAATCATTTGGTTGCAACCATGCCTCTTGCGCTAAGATGATTGATCTAAAAATAATATTCTCAAATTGTTGAATATTGCCCGGCCAGTCATAATTTTTAAGCAATTTCATTGCTTCACTTGATATGCCATGAACTCGTCTACCTGCTTCTGCGCTAAATTTTGCTACAAAATGTTCAGCAAGCGGCGCAATATCTTCCATTCTATCACGCAGGGGTGGAACATATATGGGAAACACATTTAGGCGATAATATAAGTCTTCACGAAACGAGCCACATTTGGCTAAGTTTAACAGTCTTTTATTAGTAGCTGAAATAAAGCGCACATCGATTTTTATAGTTTTTGATGAGCCAAGCGGAGTTATTTCACCATTTTGCAAAACGCTTAAAAGTTTTGCCTGCGTACTATTTGGCAATTCACCAACTTCATCTAAAAATATCGTGCCGCCATGCGCTTGCTCAAACTTACCTATAAAATCATTGTTAGCGCCCTCAAAAGCGTCTTTTGCAAAAGCACCTCTTACATGACCAAAAAGCATAGATTCGATTTTATTTTTATCAACTACGCCGCAATTAATGCTAATGAATGGCTTGCCACCTCGATCACCACTTCCAGCAATCGCACGAGCAATTAATTTTTTGCCAACCCCACTCTCACCTTCAAGCAACACAGCAATTGTGCTTTTTGCGGCTTTATTCATAAGATAAGTAACCCGTTCCATATTTTCACTTTTGGTGATAATATCATTGGTATTTAGTTTACCTCTTTGGTGCGCTCTTTCACTATTTAAGCTGCTTTCAAGTTGCTCGATTTTTAGGGCATTTTGCAGTGAGATTGTAATACGATTAATCGAAACAGGTTTAACAAAATAATCAATCGCACCATTTTTCATTGCGCTATTAATAATCTCAAGCGAAGATTTGGCTGTTTGCACAATAACAGGAATACCGATTCCCTCTTCACGCATAACTTCTAACACCGCCATGCCATCAAGATCAGGCATGACTAAATCAAGAATCATCGCACAAATATTTTGATCTGCCCTTAATAGGGATAGCGCCTCATAACCATTGCTAGCGGTAATTGTGTTAAAACCAGCTTTTATTGCAACTTCTTGGGTAATTTGAAGTTGGCTTGGTTCATCATCTACTATAAGGATTTTAGTCATTAACTTCCCTGAAGAATTTACTGCACACTATAAAATAATTTACTGTCTCATTATGAGGCAGAATAACTCCACAGAATTAACAGGGATTTAATTATAAAAATTAATAGCTTGTTTATGCCATTATTTTGTATATTAGTATTTTCTAATATGTTGTATTTATCAATAAACTACATTATATCTGGCGTTAACAACCACTAAAAAGAAAAGAAAATAAATTGTCAGATAAAGAAAAAAATAAATTTGGAAATCTTCCTGTGTGGGATTTAAGCGATTTATATCAAAGCCCCGATTCTAAAGAATTTAAGGCGGGTTTAGAAAAAGCCAAAAGTGATGCAAAAAGCTTTGAAGAAAAATATAAAGGCAATCTTGCAGGTTTAGCTAAAAGTGGCGGCTTGCTTGATGCGATTATTTTTTATGAAAATCTTGGTGATTTAATTGGGCGTATTGGCTCATTTGCTTATCTTAATTATGTGCAAGATACTAGCGATCCTGATCGGGCAAAATTTTTGGGCGATACGCAAGAGGCGTTAACAAATCTTTCAACCGCAACAATTTTTTTCTCACTTGAACTTAACCAAATCGACAATGAAATTCTTGAACAAGCATTAAATAAAGATAAATCGCTCGCTCGTTATAAACCTTGGTTTGATGAATTAAGAAAAAGCAAACCCTATCAGCTTGAAGAAAAGCTTGAGGAATTATTTCACGATAAATCAGCAACTGCAAAAGGCGCATGGAATCGCCTGTTTAACGAAACAATGGCATCGTTAAAGTTTGACGTAGCAGGTGAAGAGCTTGGGCTTGAAACAACACTCACTCTAATGACTGATAAGAGCGAGAAAAATCGCCAAAATGCGTTTGAGGGCTTGGTGAAAACTCTTAAAGAAAATCAACGCCTGTTTACTCACATCACTAATGTATTGGCAAAAGACAAAGAAATTTCTGATAGATGGCGTAAATTTGAAGACATTGCCGATAGCCGACATTTGGCTAACTCGGTTGAGCGAGAGGTAGTTGATGCGTTGCAAATTGCGGTACAAAATGCCTATCCAAAATTATCGCACCGCTATTATGCCATGAAGGCAAAATGGTTTGGCAAAGAAAAACTAAACACATGGGATAGAAATGCGCCTTTGCCTACAAGCGATGACACTATTTATGATTGGGAAACTGCCCAGAAAATCGTGCTAGATGCCTATGAGCAATTCTCCCCAGAATTAGCAAAATTAGCCAAGCCATTTTTCAACTCAGGCTGGATTGATGCAGAAGTAAAACTGGGTAAAGCTCCGGGAGCTTTTGCCCACCCAACCGTGCCAAGCGCCCACCCATATCTCATGTTAAATTATCTTGGCAAAGCCCGTGATGTAATGACATTAGCGCATGAATTGGGGCATGGCGTGCATCAAAGATTAGCCGCATCACAAGGCGCATTAATGGCTTCAACCCCATTAACATTAGCAGAAACCGCCAGCGTATTTGGCGAAATGCTTACTTTTCAATCGTTGCTTGAAAATGCAAAAACTAAAAAACAACGCTTTGCTTTGCTCTCGCAAAAAGTAGAGGACATGTTAAACACAGTAGTGCGCCAAATTGCTTTTTATACGTTTGAGCGAAAATTACACACTGCTCGGCGTAAGGGCGAATTAAAGAGCGAAGAAATAAACCAAATCTGGCTTGAGGTGTCAAAAGAAAGCTTGGGCGATGCAATCATCTTAAATGAGGGTTATGAAGTATTTTGGTCATATATCCCGCATTTCATTCACTCGCCTTTTTACGTTTATGCTTATGCGTTTGGCGATTGCTTGGTAAATTCGCTTTACGCAAAATATCAAGAACAGCCAGAAGGTTTTGAAGAAAAATACTTTGATTTACTCAAAGCAGGCGGCTCAAAGCATCATAGTGAATTATTAAAACCATTTGGACTTGATGCAAAAGATAAAGACTTCTGGTCGCTTGGTTTATCAATGATTGAGGGCATGATTGATGAGTTGGAAATTTTACAAAACCAGCTTGATAGTTGACAAGCAGAGTAATCAATAGTTGTCTAGAAACTAACAAATATAAATAAGGAAGAAAAAATGAAAATTGCGATTATTGCTGAGCGAGAAGCGGGGGAAACTCGTGTTGCTGCCACGCCAGAAACTGTTGCAAAATTTATTGCTTTTGGCGCAAGTGTAACAATTGAAAAAGGCGCAGGGGCAAAGGCACGTTTTTTAGATAAAGACTATAAAGAAGCAGGTGCAATTTTGGCGGCTTCAAGTGCAGCAAGTCTAAAAGGCGCAGACATTGTGTTATGCGTTCGCCGCCCAAAAGCCGCCATATTAAAAGGCGTAAAAAAAGGCGCTTTGGTGATTGCAATAATGGATCCTTATGGCAATGAAGCTGATATTTTAGCCCTAGCAAAAACAGGCGTAAGTGCGATAGCGATGGAATTTATGCCCCGTATTACTCGGGCGCAAGTTATGGACGTATTGTCCTCGCAAGCCAATCTCGCAGGTTATCAATCTGTGATTGAAGCGGCAGCAGCATTTGATAAAGCCATGCCAATGATGATGACCGCAGCGGGCACAATTCGCCCCGCAAAAGTCTTTGTCATGGGGGCGGGAGTTGCAGGGTTGCAAGCCATTGCCACAGCAAGAAGACTTGGCGCAATAGTCACAGCAACCGATGTTCGCCCAGCGGCAAAAGAGCAAGTTGAATCTTTGGGTGCAAAATTTATTGCAATCGAAGATGAAGAGTTCAAACAAGCAGAAACTGCGGCGGGTTATGCCAAAGCAATGAGCAAAGAATATCAAGAAAAACAAGCTGAATTAACCGCCAAACATATCGCAAAACAAGATATCGTAATCACTACGGCATTAATTCCAGGTCGTCCTGCGCCAAAACTTATTGATAAAAAAATGCTAGAATCAATGGTGGCGGGATCGGTGGTGGTAGATTTAGCAACCGAGCGAGGCGGCAATTGTGAAATGAGCAAACAGGGTAAAATTGCCCTCTATAAAGACATTACCATAATTGGCTATGATAATATGGCAGGCAGAGTAGCAAATTCTGCTTCCTCGCTTTATTCACGAAATTTAATGAGTTTTGTTGAAACGCTGATTGATAAAGAAAGCAAAACGCTTAAATTTGATTATGAAGATGAATTGGTTAAAGCAACCACATTAACTCGTGCTGGCAAAATAATTCACGAGGCGATTGCCGCACCAAGTAAAAAGAAAACAACAACTAAAAAATCTGTAGCTAAAAAGTCTACGACTAAAAAACCTGTAACCAAAAAAACAACTACTAAAAAGCCTAAAGGAGCAAAATAATGGAACAAATAATCGATCCGTTTTTCTTTCGTCTAGCAATATTTGTGCTTGCAATATTTGTCGGCTATTTTGTTGTCTGGTCAGTTACCCCAGCCTTGCACACGCCGCTTATGAGCGTAACCAACGCCATCTCATCGGTTATAGTGGTTGGCGCATTATTGGCGGTTGGTGTCAATATGGTAGATGGCGCAGGCGTTGCTTCAAAAATCTTTGGTTTTATTGCTTTAATTTTAGCAAGTATAAATATTTTTGGCGGTTTTCTTGTCACCCAGCGCATGCTGGCAATGTATAAAAAGAAGGATTAGAGAAAATGATTTCAGCTAATATTGCTTCCCTGCTTTATTTAGTAGCAGGTGTATTATTCATTCTGGCTCTAAGGGGTCTTTCCTCTCCTGCCTCTGCTCGCCAAGGCAATAATTTTGGCATGATAGGCATGGGCATTGCAATTTTAACCACGCTTGGTGTGCTTATGCCCATTTCACCCCTTTCGTGGGTTTTAATTTTGACAGGGCTTGGCATTGGCGGAACAATTGGCGCAGTGATGGCAAAAAAAATTGCTATGACAGATATGCCACAATTGGTTGCCGCTTTCCACTCGCTTGTTGGTTTATCGGCGGTGTTTGTTGCCGTTGCCGCTTTTTATGCTCCTGCTGCCTTTGGCATTGGTGAAATAGGTCATATTCATGCGCAAGCCTTAGTTGAAATGAGCTTAGGTGTAGCAATTGGGGCATTCACCTTTACAGGTTCGATTATTGCATTTCTAAAATTAGATGGACGTATGTCTGGCACGCCAATCATTCTGCCATTTCGCCATTTAATCAATATCGCAATAGCCATTCTTTTGGTCTATTTGGTTTATATTTTGGTGATGACTAATTCATCTATGATATTGTGGCTAATAATTGCAGTTGCCTTAGTATTTGGTGTGTTAATGATTATCCCAATCGGGGGCGCAGATATGCCCGTGGTTGTGTCTATGCTCAATTCTTATTCGGGCTGGGCAGCCGCTGGCATTGGTTTTACTCTTGGCAATACTGCATTAATAATCACAGGCGCATTAGTCGGCTCATCAGGCGCAATCCTCTCTTATATTATGTGTAAAGCAATGAACCGCTCGTTTATCTCGGTAATTCTTGGCGGCTTTGGTGGTGATAGCGCAAGCGCTGGCTCAGGCGAAGAAGAAACTCGCCCAGTAAAACAAGGCTCAGCAGAAGATGCCGCCTATATGATGAAAAATGCTTCAAAGGTAATCATAGTTCCCGGTTATGGCATGGCAGTTGCCCAAGCTCAGCATGTTGTGCGTGAAATGGTAGATTTGCTAAAAGAAGAAGGCGTAGATGTTAAATATGCAATTCACCCAGTGGCGGGGCGTATGCCGGGTCACATGAATGTTTTATTAGCCGAAGCAAATGTGCCTTATGATGAGGTGTTTGAACTTGAAGATATAAATTCAGAATTTGCAACTGCCGATGTAGCATTTGTAATTGGCGCCAATGATGTGACTAACCCATCAGCAAAAACCGATAAAACTTCTCCAATTTATGGAATGCCAGTTTTAGATGTTGAAAAAGCTGGCACAATATTGTTTATCAAACGTGGTATGTCGGCGGGTTATGCTGGTGTGCAAAACGAGTTATTTTTTAGAGATAACACCATGATGTTATTTGGTGATGCAAAAAAAATGACTGAGAATATTGTGAAAGCTTTAAATCACTAAAAAAAGAGATTGTAATGATTAAAAAAATCCTATGGGGCTTGGTATTTTTGGTTTCGCTCTATGTTGGTGTGTTGATGTTTATAAATGGTAACCAACGTAACATGCAATATAAACCGGGGGACGGATCTTCTGGAATTATTGCGCTAAGTGAGGTGAATTTACCAGATGCTAAAATTGTCACAATCCTTACAACTCAATATCTTAGTGTAAGGGGCTGGTATCAAGCGCCGATTGGCGACAAGCCTTTGATTCTTTATTTTAAAGGTAATGAGGGAAGCTTCACCGAAGAATATGCTCGCTTTGAAGATATGGTAAAAGACGGATATGGCTTTTTAGCTTTTGATTATCGAGGTTTTCCAATGTCACCGGGGCGTATTTCCCAAGACAATATCTTGCATGATGCGTTGGCGGTGTTTGATTGGGCTGAGAGCAAGGG
>Ga0256834_1001260_pt1 | contig 17559 bp, 15 predicted proteins | sample 4281140metaG_FD_190536 | JGI IMG/M metagenome (GOLD analysis project Ga0256834, IMG submission 190536) | Hydrothermal vent microbial communities from East Pacific Rise, Pacific Ocean - 4281-140 | ecosystem: Environmental > Aquatic > Marine > Hydrothermal vents | place: Pacific Ocean: East...
GTCGCTATCCGTTCCGCTCGGAGCGATGTAGCCCGACGTGGTTTGTCCTTCGATGTTGTCGGGAATACCGTCGTTATCGGCATCCAAATCCCTGTAATCGGGATTTCCGTTTCCGTCGGTGTTGGGTATGGTATAATTGGCATCGGCATTAGCCGTATCGTCGGTTTCGAGATTATCGTCCAAACCGTTGTTTCCTACGGCATTATTCGTTCGTCCGTCATTATCGGTGTCGTTGGCGCCGTTACCTGATTCGACGATGTCATAGATACCGTCGTTATCGGAATCCAGGTCAAAATGATCCGGAATGCCGTCGCCGTCGGTATCCCGGTAAGCACAAGTTACAATTATTCTTAAATCGCCCCTGGTGTTTCCATCGGAGTATCTAATTTGAAGCGTTTTTAAGAATTGGTTAGGTGCTTGCGAAATCACCCAAGGTTCGTTGGGATTGTCGGAACCTGCGGCTTGTGTTGGGCTGAAATAAACGGAATTGGCCGTCTGTGAAATAATTTGCAAATCATTACCGGGGTCACTTACCGTGAGGTCCGTATCGAAGGTGACCCTATATTTTTCATCACCGTCGAAATTAACTCCCGAATTATTGGCATGTCGAATTTCCAACCTAACGGGTGTTTGGAAGGTTATTTTTACTTCTTCGTATCCCGCTCCCGTTTGATCGGAGTCGCCAAAAATTAAATTACCTTGATTATCTCCACCCGGGGTATCGTTATAACCTCCGTCGTGAAGGATTTCAACGGTATAATCCACTACCGCACCGTCCACTACGATGGTTCCGTTGACGGGATTTCCTACACCTAATCCGTTGGGGATTATGGAGAAGTTAACGGGTGTATCGGCACACCCCATTTCTTCTTTGTCGGGAATGCCGTCGTTATCGTCGTCAAGGTCGGTTTCGTCGGGAATTCCGTCACCGTCGGCATCGGGTGCTTGTCGCCAATCCCTGTCTCCGCCGGGGCTATCCAAGTCGGGATAGGATTGAGGTGTGGTCCCGTTGGTGGGATTAAAGGTGGCGTCTTCAGTATCATAAGCATCGTCGAGACCGTCGCCGTCGGCATCGTTGCCTGAGGGCGTAGTATCGGCCGTTCCGTCATTGTCGGTGTCCCATCCTTCGAGGGCGTCGCTATCGCCGTCGTTATCGGAATCCGTATCCAAATAATCGGGTTTACCGTCGTTATCGGTATCGGTGAGCGTGATAGGCGTTCCGCCGTCATCGGGATCATAGGCGTCGTCCCATCCGTCGCCGTCGGTATCGTTTCCGTCGGGCGCCGTATATCCGGATGTGGCTTGCGCTTCGATATTGTCGGGAATTCCGTCGCCGTCGGCATCGATATCCTTACAGTCGGCGATTCCGTCCCGGTCGGTATCGGGGACGAAGTAAACGGCAAAAGAAATCCATTCGTCGTAAGATTGTCCGCTTTGCCCGGATGTGCCTGTTTGCGGCCATTTATTGTTCGGGTCGCTTACCGTTCCGTTTCCGGTAAGGGTATAATGTCTGACGGTGGCTTTGGTGGCGCCAATGGGGAATTCTACGAACCAAGTGGCATCGGCATTATACAGTGCATAACCTCTAAAGCTGGCGCCGTTCCACAAATCCTTTTTGGTTGCCAAACCTTCAATTTGCCGGTTGTTCAGGTCAAATCCGGCGTGCGTTCCGTAGCGGTACATCGAAGCGGAAGGCGGCGCTTCGTCGTAGTACATCGCCCGTCCCGTACCGCCTTGCCAAGAGATTCGGAAATCACCGGCTTCGTTGTTACCGGTATTGAGTCCGATGGCTTGATAAACACGAATAACCGGTTTATATCCGGGGGTTACGTTGGTCAGTTCGATGGTATAACTGAAACGGTCGGGGGCGGCGGCGTTATTCGTATTTTTGATTCGAATTCCTTGCGCCGTGGCCGTGTACACTTCACCGGAGTATCCGTTGGAGAAATTTCTTGTGATTCTGTAATTGGCCGAAGCCGTTCCGTCCGATACGGTTCCGGTTTGGTTTCCGGTAAATCGAGCCAGTCTGACGGGGCATTCTTCCGTATCGGGAATACCGTCGTTGTCGTCGTCGATATCATACAGGTCGGCCACGCCGTCGTTATCGGAATCGACAAGTTGTCGAATTTTGAGGTCGTCAATGGCATAGTCGTTACCTGAAGCAGCCGGGGATAAGTTGACAAACACCACTTGCACTTGGGATTGGTTGCCCGGGTTGACCGACAGGGTGTATTTGTGCCATTGGCCGTCTTCGGGAATTTCGCCGGTATCCACCGAACCCAAGACATTTCCGCTCAAATCTTCGATCTGGAAACGAATCTCGGGTTTGACCAGATTGCGACCGGGTTGGACCACGTTAATTGCCCAGAATTCGGCCGTTATGGCGATATCGGGTTGAATGTCAATTGTCCTACGATAAGTGTCGCTACCGGGATTACTGGCATTGACCACCAACATACGTCCGCTGGGATTTTGGGTGTGATCGCCGAGATTGTTGATCCACCCGGCGAAACCCGCGGCACCCGTGTTCACATCATAGGGTCTGGCAAATTGCACTACGGCATATTCACCGTCGTCCACATGAACGCTGGAACCGCAAGAGCCGGTACCGTCCTCATAGCATAGTCCGCTGGAGGGCGAACCGTCGAGGGAAGGTAAATCCGTTCTGTTTCCCGTTCCGAAGTCTTCCAGAAATATTACTTGGGCGGAAACTTCGGTCATCGAGAAAAATATTCCCGCAACAATAAGCATCGACAACTTAACAATTGTCGAAAGGAAACGGGTTGGGATACTTAAGTAAAAATTTCTCATAGGTATATTTTTTTATTGATTATTCGATTGGGTTATCATTTTCGATGCTTATTCCATGCGCCAATGTCACACACCTCAGTAGAATAACCGTTGAGGAAATTCCTTAAAACAATATAATCGGCCGAAACTTTTACGCCGAATACGGTTCCGGATTGATTTCCTGCATATCGAACCATTGCAACCAAACATTTGTTCTTGTCGAGACTAGCATCATTGTCTCTATCTTGAGCTTGCAATGATTGTTCGGACATAACAAACATACCCACTAACAGTAATGTAATTAAATGCATTTTCATAAGCTTATGACTTATGAACATTTTTTTTAAAACTAAAAAATAAATTATGATTCGTTTCATATATTGTTATTTTGCTTACAATTTTTAACTTTTTTTTTCATTTATTCTCAAACCTGTATTTTTTCGGATAGAATAAAAGATCGACTCAGAACCAAAAAATTCCGACTTTTCCATACAAAACCATTGTTATACAATAAATTAGCCTGTAAATTTTTGATTTTATTTAGGTTCACGTAGGGGTTATTTGTATATTTTCAACATCAAATATACATAACTATTTTTACAAAAACAAAAAAATGCGGTAACAAAAATAATTTTTGTTGAAACAAACATCCATTTTATTTAAAAAATTTAATATTATATCAGCTAACAATATAAAAATCAACAAGTTACAAACCCAAAAATATTTTTTTTATAATCTTAAGAAACTCATTCCTTGAAATGTTATTTTTTCAACCGCTTATCCACGATCAAAATAAAATAAAATCATAATATTTGAAATTAATACAAATAATTTTTCAAATATCTTTTCTAAAAAACATTAAATAGTTGTTTGACAATTCACCGGTGACCGTAAAAAGGAAATGTTTATCTTTGTAAGCACAAAATCACACGATTAGCAGAAACCATGAAAAAAATCAATCCTTCCGATTTTAGAATCAAACCCGGAAAAAAAATCAGAATCGAAGAGCTTCCCACACGCATCGATTTGAATGCAGACAAAGAAAAAATCGAAGACGAGCTGCGAAAAGTTCGGCGTAAAATTGCCAAGTTACAAACCAAAATATACGCCGCAGGGACACCGGCCGTATACATTGGTATTCAAGGCATGGATACCGCCGGTAAAGACAGCATGATCAGGGAAGTATTTAAAGATATTAACCCCAGTGGAATTCAAGTTTTCGATTTTAAAAAACCCACTCCCGAAGAACATGCACACGATTATATTTGGCGACATTATCTCCGGATGCCCGAGCGCGGTCTATTTGTTATTCATAACCGTACACACTACGAAGACGTGCTCATTGCCCGCATCCACCCCGAATTGATACTTGCTCAAAACATATACGGAATTGATTCCTTAGAAAAAATTAACGATAAATTCTGGAAACAACGCTATAAACAAATCAAGGATTTCGAACGCATCCAAGTGGAAAACGGAACCGTCATGATTAAATTATTCCTTCACCTGAGCAAGGAAGAACAAAAAAACCGGTTCTTGAGACGTATCCGGCGCGAAGACAAACAATGGAAATTCAATGCCGCCGATTTGAAAGAACGTAAGCGTTGGGACGAATACATGAAAATCTATGAAGATGTTCTCAACAACACATCAACATCCTATGCTCCATGGTATTATATCCCCGCCGACGATAAACCCACGGCCAGACTAATTGCCGCTAAAATCATCCACGAAACCCTGAAAAAACTCCATGTGGATTTCCCCAAATTGGATGAAGAAGGAAAAAAACTCTTCGAACAATACCGCGAACAACTCCTCCACGAAAAAGATTAAAACATGAGCACCGAATCGGCCTTTTACGAATCCCTCGGCATTTTTTTCAATGCAGCCGATGCAGATACTTTCATCCGAAGCCTTCAACAGAAAAATTTACCGGTCAGATACGAATTGCTCGTCAGAGCTGATGAACCCAACGAAGCTGTCGGAGTGGAAGTGTTTGTCAAAAAGTCGGCGGTTGAACCCGCCTTAAAAATCAAACACGATATAATTGAAGCCACCATTAATAATCCTGAATTTTATCTCAATGAAATTTCGGATAAAGAACTTTTGGAAATCCCGCTCCACCCCGAAGACGCCAATGATTTCGATTATTGGGCGGCACTGGAATTAATTAAGCGAAAAAACCTCTCGCTTGAGAATCGCAATTGGGAACAATTCCGTATGGATCGCATGATGCAAATCATTGAACAAAAGGCACCTAAAAGCTCGGGTTTGCCTGCTGTCGGCTATGTGATATTGTTGGCCGGCGCCATTGTGCTGGGGCTTACCTACAAAGCTTTTCCCTACTTAAGCCTGCTGTTTTTTGCCGGTTCGTGGTTAACGGGAAAACATTTAACCAAGCCAAACGAAACTTTCACGGAGAAGGAACGAAAACAAGGCAAATATATTATGGCACTTTCGGTTATGCTCATTCTGCTGAGTCTTTATTTTTCCCATTTATTATTCCGCTCCTGATATCCCAACACGATCCGTTTTCCAAGATCAAACGGATTTAAACACCACGCATAATATCAGAAAATTTTCGTCTATGATCTTATCATGTAGAAAAACATATATAAAATGCTATTATTCGGTTCACTATAAAATAATGCCAAATCGTCAGTTTATTTTAGGTATGAAATTTGATACACAAAATTCAAAAACATTTGAACGGGAATCTTAATTATATTATTATATTAAGGTATAAGCATATAAAAAAAATGGATTAACTTTGTCGAAAATGAACAAAAAAACCGATTTGCCTGTGAAAAATACCATGGTGGAGACTATTTTACAAAGCATTGAAGACAAAAAAGGCGAACATACCACGCTTATTAACCTAAAAAAATTCGATAATACCATAGCCGACTACTTTATTTTGACCGACGCCACTACCAATGTACAAGTAAAAGCCATTTCGGATAATATACAAAGACAACTGCGCAACCAACACATTAAGCCTTATGGGGTGGAAGGCGAAGAAAACGCAGAATGGATACTGCTGGATTACGGCGATGTGATTGTGCATATTTTTCAACGTCCCGTGCGAGAGCATTACGATTTGGAAAGCCTTTGGGGTGATGCCGAAATGACAACCTTTGAATAAAACACTATGAATAAAGAGACCAAAAAAGATAACAACCGAGAACCGGGAAAAAACCCCACGCCAAACGGGAAAAATAAGTGGGGCCTATATTTATTTTACGGGCTAATCATTTTCGGCCTTTCGATGCTTTTGTTTAACGGAAGCGGACAACTCAACGACAAGGACCTTACGATTGACCGGTTTTTCGATTTGCTTCGCAACGGCAAAGTGAGTGAAGTGGAAATCGTCAATCGACACATTGCCAAAGTGTATCTTAAGCCCGAAGCACTCAAAGAAGAACCCTTTAAAAATCTCCCGGCCCAAAGTATTTGGACGGGCAAAGAGCCGCAATATGTTTTTGAAATAGGCGATTTGCAATTGTTTGAAAAAAAATTGGAACAAGCCAAAAAAGAAGGAATTGATTTCGAATACCGCTTTAAGACCGAACACGATTTTTTATCGATTATATTTTCCAACCTGTTCATAATCATTATTTTGGTTATCGTATGGTTCTTTCTCATGCGCCGCATGATGGGTCCTGCAGGTGGCGGCGGCGGAAGCGGCATGGGCATTTTCAATGTAGGCAAATCCAAAGCCCAGTTGTATGACAAGGATCGGCGTCCGAATGTTACTTTCAAAGATGTAGCCGGGCTTGAAGAAGCCAAAGAAGAAGTCAAGGAAATTGTAGATTTTCTGAAAAATCCGAAAAAATACACCCGGTTGGGCGGTAAAATTCCCAAAGGCGTATTGTTGATTGGCCCTCCCGGGACGGGAAAAACACTTTTAGCCAAAGCCGTTGCCGGTGAAGCGGAAGTGCCTTTCTTTTCACTCTCCGGTTCCGATTTTGTGGAAATGTTCGTAGGCGTGGGCGCATCGCGTGTGCGCGATTTGTTCAAAAAAGCCAAAGAAAAAGCACCGTCCATTATTTTTATCGACGAAATCGATGCCATAGGACGGGCACGTAGCAAAGCCAACATCACGGGCGCCAACGACGAACGCGAAAATACACTCAACCAACTGCTTACCGAAATGGACGGATTCAGCTCCACCGACAACGTGATTGTGATAGGCGCCACCAACCGCGTAGACGTACTTGACAAAGCGCTTCTGCGTGCCGGCCGCTTCGACCGCCAAATTTTCGTCGACCTTCCCGATCTGAACGAACGAAAGGAAATTTTCAAAGTACACATGCGACCACTCAAATTGGGCAATGACGTAGACGTGGACTTTCTGGCCAAACAAACGCCCGGATTTTCCGGAGCCGATATTGCCAATGTATGTAATGAAGCCGCTTTAATCGCCGCGCGAAAAAACAAAAACAAAGTGGAAAAACAAGATTTTCTGGACGCAGTGGACAGGATTATCGGCGGTTTGGAAAAGAAAAACAAAGTTATCACCGAAAGTGAAAAAAATCGGGTGGCACACCATGAAGCCGGGCACGCTTTGGTAAGCTGGATGCTCGAGCACGCCTCGCCGCTGGTGAAAGTCACCATTGTTCCGCGCGGGCAATCCTTGGGCGCCGCTTGGTATTTACCGGAAGAACGAGTGCTGGTGGAACCGGAACAAATGCTCGACGAAATGGCCGCCTCATTGGCCGGACGTGCCGCCGAAGAAATAATTTTCGGTAATGTGAGCACAGGCGCTCTAAACGACCTCGAAAAAGTTACCAAACAAGCACGCGCCATGATTACCATTTACGGCCTCAATCCCAAAATAGGCAATATTACCTATTACGATTCTTCGGGACAAGAATGGCAATTCAGCAAACCTTACAGCGAAAAAACCGCCGAACTAATCGATGAAGAAATCAAAAAACTGGTTGACGAGCAATATGAAAGAGCCAAGAAAATTTTATTGAAATACAAAGACAAACTGATCCGGTTGGCCAAACGCCTCCGGGAAAAAGAAGTGATTTTCCGCGAAGACTTGGAAGAAATCCTCGGGCCAAGACCTTTCGAAAAAAAAGAAAACAATACAACAAACGACCATCCTTCTCCAAAAAACAAAACGGATAAAAAACAAGAAAATCTAGCCCAAACCCTGGAGGCGACCGAAAAACAACCGGAGGTCCGCAACAAACCGGAAAAGAAAAAACAATAATCCCCTCTGAATATGGGCCTGTTTAATCAATTATTCGGAAAAAACACAGGAAAAGAACCTGAAGAACGCGCGTGGGAAACCATGTCTCCCGAAGAAAAATTCGTCTTACGATTCACTTCCAACGGCGGACGTTTTCTGCTGGCCGAAACCCATGAAGACGCTAGCGTTTTTCTCAATGCCGTCTTGCAAGAAGAAAACTTCGAAAAATACCAAACCAAAAGCGAAAACCTACTCAAACGATATCACCATACGGTCGATATGGTTTTGACAAATGATATACAGCCCTCGCTTCCGCTCCTTAGCGAAGTGGAATTCTTAATCGAGGAAAACGGCGGTATCTCGCTCAATTCCAATCAAATCGGACAAATAGCGCTCGAACGGCTTCCGGAAGTGAGCGTATTCGTTGCCTCACCGGCACAATTGGTGCAAACCATCGAAGATGCCATGGTTAAAATAAACGCTAAATACCCCAACAAACAATATCCGAGTAATATCCGGTCAATTACGCACTTCAATCAAGATTCGAAAAGATTTTATTTGATTTTGGATGTCGAACTTCAAGCGAAATAAACCTAATGAATTAATTACAAGAACCTTATCCGGTATCATTTATGCCGGATTCATTTTATTAAGCCTCGGAACAAATTCACCATACCCTTTTTTCGTTGTTTTCACGATTTTTTACTTGCTATCCATATCCGAAGTCATCAAAATTTGGCGTATTCCTCGCTACTTCGGATTTTCCGCCGCTGCTTTTTGGTTGATGAATGCGGTTCCTTTTTTTAAAATTCCGGGACTTTCTTTCGGTTCACAAGCCGCATTAATGATTACATTAACCGTTTATATCGCCGGTTTGATTTTTTATACATTTTTCAAACACGATTTACAGACAGGCATGCGATTTGCGGGCGCTTTTCTTTATTTGGCCGTTCCATTGACCGCCGTTGTTTTTATTTTATTACATCCCGGCGGAACCACATTGATTTTAACGGTTTTTGTACTTATCTGGGCTAACGATACCTTGGCTTATCTCAGCGGGAAAAATTTCGGCAAACACCGTTTGGCTCCTTCAATCTCACCGAAAAAAACCCTTGAAGGGCTAATCGGCGGGATAGCGGGCACAATCGTCGTTGCATTTCTTTTGCGCCATGCAGGCTTAGCATTACCAGACAATAACCTTACTTTACTCGCATGGGCATTAAGCGTTTCCGTTTTAGCCACGCTGGGCGATCTATTCGAATCTTATCTCAAGCGCAAATCCGGACTGAAAGATTCGGGAACAATTATTCCGGGACACGGCGGCATTCTGGACCGCTTGGACAGTTTCTTTTTTGTAATTCCGGCGCTATTCGTATATTTGATTTTAGTCTAATGAAAGTAAGCAAGATACACAAGGAAGGATACCGCATTATTTTATGGTCGCTATTGTTGGTTGTAGGCATCAATACGGTGGTGGATGCATATGTTACCTATAAGTGGCTGCAGTATTTCATTATTTTTTTCAGTATTGTCTTGTTCTTAATGATCGTATGGTTTTTCCGTTTTCCATCCCGTCAAGAGCAATCGCTTCCCACCGAAGTGATAGCTCCTGTGGACGGACGAGTCGTTGTGGCCGAAGAAGTTTTCGAGCCTGAATATTTCAAAGACAAACGCCTGCAAATCAGTATATTCATGTCGCCGCTCAACGTGCATTCCACACGCTATCCTATCGACGGTGAAGTGGTTTACAGCCGTTATTACAAAGGAAAACACATGGTGGCTTATCACCCCAAGTCTTCGGAACTGAACGAACGCACTACGGTGGTGATTCGCAATCCGTTGGTGGGCGAAATTATGTATCGTCAAGTGGCGGGAATCATTGCGCGGCGTATTGTTAATTATGCCAAGCCGGGAATGAAAGTGCAAAAAGGAGGTGATGCGGGATTTATAAAATTCGGTTCACGTGTCGATTTATTTTTGCCACTCGATACGGATATCTACGTGGTCATTTCGGATCCCACGCGCGGAGGCGAAACCATATTGGGAAACATACCGCCACGAGCATAAGCACCTATATCTTATCTTTGCAAAAAAAGTTCATGCGGAAAAATTTTTTATTCCCTCTCATTTTCTTTTTCGTCTTCCTTGCCGGATGTCACAAGAAAAACCGTTGGAATCCAGATGTATCGAAAATACCGGCGGAGATTGAAATAGTCCGCTTCGACACCATGTTCTACGGTGCGTCCCCTTATCGACTACCGGCCTTGAAAAAGCAATTCCCCTATCTTTTTGACCCGTCCGTTCCCGACTCGCTATGGCTCAAAAAAATGCAAGATTCGTTGTTATTGGACTTAAAAACACAAACCGACAGTGTCTTTGCCGATATGACACCGGTCAAGAAAAAACTCGAAAATCTTTATAAACATATCAAATATTATTTTCCGAAAATCAAAGCACCTAAAACGATTACACTTTTTTCGGACTGGGACTATTTGAAACGCATATATCTTACCGATACGCTGGCATTTTTATTCATTGACAACTACTTGGGCGAAAACAACCGGATATACAATTCCATTCCACAATATATCCGTCACAACATGAACCCGGAACATATTCCCGTGGATTGGGCCGAACGTTTCGCACAAAGATTGATCCCGGCACCGAAAACCGGTACATTGCTTGAAAAAATGATCCATCACGGTAAAATTTTATTTCTACAGAAAGTATTGCTGCCGTCGGTTGCCGATTCGGTCATAATCGGATATACTTCGGAAAAATGGCAATGGGCCAAGGATAATGAAGCGGACGTTTGGCTTTATTTTCTGGATAACAAGCTATTATTCAGTACGGATCCGAAATTGGATTCCCGTTTTATCGACTTGGCGCCTTTCTCCAAATTTTATACGGGTGTCGATAACGAATCCGCAGGGATGATCGGACGGTATATCGGATGGCAAATCGTTAAGAAATATATGGACAAAACCGGCACCGACATTCAAAGTATGCTACGCACACCGGCCGAACAATTGTTTAGACAATCAAAATATAAACCTCGATAAATTATGGCAGTTCACCAACGAAGTAAAATTATCATTGAAGTGGGATTGGACGAGAACCGTATTCCCGAAGAAATCAAGTGGTCGGCGACGGATGCCGGCGTAGCGAACGAACCGGCGGAAGCCTTTCTGTTATCGGTTTGGAACGACGAAAACAAAGAAGCACTCCGCTTGGATTTATGGACTAAGGAAATGAAAGTGTTTGAAATGCAATTTTTTGTATGGCAAACCATAAAATCACTGGCGGAAACCTACCGGAAAGCCACCATGGACGACAAAATGGCCGATACCATTCTGGATTTGGCCGATTATATGGAAGAAAAATTGGAACTGAAAAAAGGACCGCAGGAATAAATGACGACAATGAATTTCGGACATGTTTCCTCCACGGCAGACAAGGCGCGGATCATTCCCTATACGCTCCGGTTTAAGCGCCCTGCCGGGACTTCGCGTGGCATTTTGACCGAAAAACAAACCTATTTTCTGATTTTGGAAAAAGACGGCAAGCGCGGGATCGGAGAAATAGCCCTTTTTCGCGGATTGAGCGCCGAAGACAAACCGGATTTTGAAAAAACCTTGCAAAAACTGAAAAAATTTATCTTTCTTCCACTAAAAAACCTGTTGGAAGAATTTAAAAATCATTCCTCCATCATATTCGGTCTGGAACAAGCGATTTTATCGTTACATTCGGAAGATCCGTTCCTGTTATTTCCTTCGGCCTTTACGGCGGGGAAGGAACCCATTTCGATCAACGGATTAATTTGGATGGGCGATCAATCTTTTATGTTGCGACAAATCGACGAAAAAATAGCGCAAGGATTTCACGTAATCAAAATGAAGATCGGAGCTTTGGATTTTGCGACGGAATTAAAAATTTTGGCATACATCCGGGAACATTTTTCGGATAAGGATTTGGAAATACGGGTGGATGCTAACGGTGCATTTTCGCCCCGGGACGCTTTTCAGAAACTGGAACAATTAGCGGAATTCGATCTGCATTCGATCGAACAGCCGATAGGTCCCGGGCAATGGGAAGATCTGGCGCGATTATGTGAAATTTCTCCGGTTCCGATTGCTTTGGATGAAGAATTAATCGGAAAGCCGCTTGACTTTGACCGCCGGGCATTTCTTGAATTAATGCGTCCGCATTATATCATTCTGAAGCCGTCGTTGCATGGCGGCATGACGGGGAGCGACGCTTGGATAGACGCCGCCGAAAATACCGGAACGGGATGGTGGATAACATCGGCATTGGAAAGCAATATCGGATTGAATGCTCTTGCGCAATACGCGTTTTTTAAGGGTGTGGAACGTCCGCAAGGCTTAGGCACGGGAAGTTTGTTTGTCAATAACTTTCCTTCGCCGCTTTATGTGAAAAGCGGGGCGTTGCATTACAATCCCACCGAAACATGGGAAATCCCTCTTCCACTATGAAGTGGCATGCGGATTTCAGGCTTGACGGACACTGTTTCGAAAGCCGGGCAGGGTTGTTAAATTATGTGCGGAAAAATTATCCGGAACACGCTAATTTTTTGGAAAATTGGTTTGATAAGGGTGAAGAAATCGTTCTTCAAACATCGGGTTCGACGGGCGCACCGCATCCCTATCACTTTAGCAAAGGACAATTAATCAAGAGTGCGGAACGGACGATTCGAAGCTTCGGTTTGTATGAAAAGACTCGCGCTTTGCTAAATCTTTCGTCGCAGTTTGTTGCAGGGAAGTTGATGTGGGTAAGAGCGCTAACGGGGGGTTGGCATTTGGAAGTGGTTGCACCGAATGAAAAAATTCCCGGCAAACTTTATGACTTCGGAGCGATGGTTCCGCTTCAGATTCGACGCCAACCTGAATTAGCGGGAAGATTTAAGGTTTTATTGTTGGGCGGCGCACCATTGAGCAAAACAATGGAAAAGCTACTACGCACTACACCGGCAAGGGTTTTTGCCACTTACGGTATGACGGAAACCTTGACCCACATAGCCTTGCGTCCGGTTTCTTATTTGGCGGCGGAATGGCTTCGAGATTATCCCGGGGGGCGTTTTGATTTGTATATGCCGCTGGAAGGGGTGGAAATCGAAACGGATGGTTCGGGGCGAATCACAATTAGGGATAATTTATTGGACATAACGGTAACCACGTCGGATTTGGGGGAAGTGTATGAAGGCGGTTTGTTTAGATGGCTGGGTCGTGCGGATCATACGGTCAATTCGGGAGGTATCAAGATTATTCCCGAAGAAGTGGAAAGAAAATTGGAAAAATATGTTCCGGTTCCATTTTTCGTGGCGGGAATTCGGGATGAGGAATGGGGCGAAAAGTTGATTTTGGTTATGGAAACGGAAGATGCGCAGGCGTTAAATGTATCGTTTAAAGATATTCCGGAGTTGAGGTTTTATGAAAAGCCGAAGGAAGTTTTTTTTACGGATGCATTCGAGCGGACAGTATCGGGTAAGATCAAGCGTTCGGAAACATTAAGGAAATTGGGATTAATGTAGGGATTATAGGATATTGAAGGTAAATTCGGGGTTGTTTGGGAGTGATGATAATGCGCAAGCGGGCGGAGCGGTTATGCCCGGGCGGCTTGCCGAAGGTCCGGCGCGGCGGCGGAGGCGACCGGCGGAAGCCCCACGCACGCCGCTTGCCGGCCGAGTGCAAGCCGCCCGGGCATTATAGCGGAGCACGCGACCCGGCGCTGCAGGTTATGTCGGTGGCAAGGGATGCGCCCTGAAAATCTAAAAAAATTTAACGAATAAAGCGTTGATTGAGAGGAGAATTTTGTTTTTTTTCAATGCAGGGATACGGGGTTAATAAAATTTACGAGTTCAATTGATATTTATCATATTTATTTTGGAAGGTGAAAGGTAAATTTGTTGAAAACAAAAATCGGTAATTATGCTAAAGACCTCGGTATCGAAGAAGATAGCCATGGCGCTTTCGGGTTTTCTGTTGATGATGTTCATTGTGATTCACTTGAGCATTAATTTAACGATGCTATGGCCGGGAAAAGAAACATTTGAGCAGGCTGTTCATTTCATGGCTACGAATCCGTTTATTCGTGTAATGGAACCTATTCTGTTTTTGGGATTTATTTTCCATATCAGTATGGGAATATACTTGGAACTGAAGAATCGTTCGAATCGCCCTGTGGGGTATGTGAAGTATGACGGTTCTTCAGTAGCTACGTGGGCTTCACGGAATATGATTTGGACAGGTTTGTTTGTGTTGTTGTTTTTGATTTTCCATTTTTGGAATTATTACATTCCGTTTAAGTCGGGGGAAGTTCACGATCATTATTTGCTGGTGACGGGTTTGTTTAAGAATCCCGTTTACACGGTGTTTTATGTGTTGGCTTTCATTGCGTTGGGTTTGCATTTGAGCCACGGATTTGAGTCGGCGTTTCAGAGTGTTGGCGTTCCGCGTGAGAAGTGCTACAGGTGGATTCACGTGTGTGGTCAATGTTTTGCGTGGATAGTCGGTCTGGGCTTTTCGTTGATTGCGATTTACTTTTATTTCAATTAAAAAACCAATCATTATGGCAGCAATAAATATCAAGATAGGCGAACCGTTGCAAGCACGTATTCCCGAGGGGGATTTGGCGGAAAAATGGACGCGTTTTAAGGACAAAATCCGGTTGGTGAGTCCGGCGAACAAGCGAAAATTGGACGTTATTGTAGTGGGAACGGGTTTGGCCGGAGCGTCGGCGGCGGCTTCGTTGGCGGAATTGGGATATAACGTGAAAGCGTTTGCGTTTCAGGATTCGCCGCGGCGCGCACATTCCATTGCCGCGCAGGGCGGTATAAATGCGTCGAAGAATTATCAAAACGACGGAGATTCGGATTGGCGATTGTTTTACGATACGATCAAGGGGGGTGATTATCGCTCTCGCGAAGCGAATGTTTATCGTTTGGCCGAAGTTTCGGGAAATATTATCGATCAAGCGGTGATGCAAGGTGTTCCGTTTGCGCGCGAATATGGCGGTTTGCTGGACAATCGTTCGTTTGGCGGTGTGTTGGTTTCGCGAACGTTTTATGCCAAAGGACAAACGGGCCAGCAATTATTGTTGGGCGCTTACGGGGCTTTGAATCGTCAGATTGCTCGGGGAAAAGTGACAATGTATAACCGCCATGTAATGTTGGATTTGGTAGTGATTGACGGGCATGCGCGCGGCATTATCACACGAAATTTGGTAACGGGCGAAATCGAACGTCATTCGGCGCATGCGGTGGTATTGGCCACGGGCGGATACAGCAATGCATACTTTCTCTCAACCAACGCCATGGGCAGTAATGCAACGGCGGCATGGCGAGCACATCGCAAGGGCGCATATTTTGCCAATCCGGCGTTTGTTCAAATTCACCCGACTTGTATTCCACGAAGCAGCGAGCATCAATCGAAATTGACATTGATGTCGGAATCGCTGCGGAATGACGGTCGGGTTTGGGTGCCGAAAAAATTGGAAGATGTCAAAGCGATACGTGAAGGTCGCAAGAAACCGACCGATATTCCCGAAGAAGACCGGGATTATTTCCTTGAACGACGTTATCCGGCCTTCGGAAATTTGGTTCCGCGCGATGTGGCCTCACGTGCCATCAAAGAAAGATGCGATGCCGGATTCGGGGTGAATAAAACGGGTGAAGCGGTGTTTTTGGACTTCCAATCGGCCATTGAACGATACGGAAAAGAACAAGCACATTTGCAAGGTATTCAGCATCCGACCGAAGAACAAATCACGGAATTGGGTAAAAAAATCGTAGAACAAAAATACGGTAACCTGTTTCAAATGTATGAAAAAATCACGGCGCAAAATCCGTATGAAACGCCGATGATGATTTATCCGGCCAATCACTATACGATGGGCGGACTCTGGGTGGATTATGACTTACAATCCAATTTACCGGGTTTGTTCGTTATCGGCGAAGCCAACTTCTCCGATCACGGAGCCAACCGCTTGGGTGCCTCGGCATTGATGCAAGGCTTGGCAGACGGGTATTTTGTGCTTCCCTATACCATCGGCGATTATCTGGCGGATTACATCCGCGAAGGCAAAATTTCGACGGATACGCCGGAATTTGAAGAAGCGGAAGCACGTGTGCGCGAAGAATTGGACTTTTTCCTTAATAATAAAGGAACACATTCGGTGGATTATTTCCATCGTAAGCTGGGAAAAATCCTCTGGGATAAAGCGGGATTGGCGCGTAATGCCGAAGGTTTGCAAGAGGCTATCGAACAAATCCGCGAATTGCGTCACCAATTCTGGAAAGACGTGAAAGTTCCCGGAACAAATGAAGAATTCAATCCGGAACTGGAAAAAGCCTTTTATGTGGCGGATTTTATGGAATTAGGCGAATTACTTGCCTTGGATGCATTGCATCGCAATGAATCCTGCGGCGGACACTTCCGTGAAGAATATCAAACGGAAGAAGGTGAAGCGCTTCGCGACGATAATCACTATGCTTATGTAGCCGCATGGGAATATCCGGCCAAGCCTTATGAACGGTTCAAAAAGGCGGTTTATATGACGGACGCTGTTTTGCATAAAGAGCCGTTAACATTTGAATTCGTAACACCAACCACACGTAGTTATAAATAATCGACTATGAAACTGACACTGAAAATTTGGCGACAAAAGAATCGTAACGATAAAGGGAAATTCGTTGAATATGTGCTTGACGGCGTGGAAGGCGACATGTCATTCCTCGAAATGCTGGATATGCTCAATGAAAAATTGATTGCCGAAGGACGAGATCCGGTGGCATTCGACCATGACTGCCGCGAAGGAATATGCGGAATGTGTTCGTTGTTTATCAACGGGCAAGCACATGGGCCCGATGCATTAACCACCACTTGTCAATTGCATATGCGCCGGTTTAAAGACGGAGATACGATTGTGATCGAACCGTGGCGCGCCAAACCGTTTCCGGTTATCAAAGATTTGGTGGTGGACCGTAGCGCTTTCGATCGCATACAACAAGCCGGCGGATATATTTCGGTAAATACTTCGGGACGTCCGGTGGATGCCAACACCATTCCCATTCCCAAAAAAGACGCAGATAAAGCCTTCGACGCCGCCACTTGTATCGGATGCGGTGCCTGTGTGGCGACATGTAAGAATGCTTCGGCCATGCTGTTTGTTGCGGGACGAATCGGTCACTTGGGACGATTGCCTCAAGGTCGTATCGAAGCGGCGGACCGTGTTCAAAAAATGATTGCCGCCATGGATGCCGAAGGCTTCGGAAGTTGCTCCAATACGGGCGCATGCGAAGTGGCTTGTCCTAAAGGTATCACCTTGGCGGAAATCGCTTTCCTGAACAGAGAATTTATCAAAGCGCATACGCTCAAGGAAGAAGTCATGCGATAGAATGCAATTTTTTCATGGCGCTCAATTTGTTCTAATTAGGAAACGAGGCTGTCCATTAAGTTTTGGACAGCCCTTTTTATTTTGATGGATTTTATTAAATTTTCTTGTTTATTTGGTTGATTTTCTTTATCTTAGCTTAAATAAAAGACAGAGAT
>Ga0256834_1001261_pt1 | contig 17552 bp, 18 predicted proteins | sample 4281140metaG_FD_190536 | JGI IMG/M metagenome (GOLD analysis project Ga0256834, IMG submission 190536) | Hydrothermal vent microbial communities from East Pacific Rise, Pacific Ocean - 4281-140 | ecosystem: Environmental > Aquatic > Marine > Hydrothermal vents | place: Pacific Ocean: East...
CATGGTATTTGTGGATGGACAGGGAAACAAGGCCGGTCAGATGAAGGAAGCGGAACTGGCGGCCTATTTCCGTGACGGCAGCGCCAAATTCCTTGAAGATGCGCAAGCGCCCCTGATCGACCGGGCCATCAAGAAAATGATGAAAGTGCTCAATGCGCGCATTGTGGGGCCAAAGCTGCAAATGTCGGAATGAATCTGTCCTGCTTGTCTCATTAAGAACCCGCATTCGCGGGTTTTTATGTACAGGGATGTACTGTATGCCGCAAGGAGCCATGGATGGCGGTGCGGCGATTTCAAAAAGGATGTACTGTATGCCGCAAGGAGCCATGGATGGCGGTGCGGCGTTTCTGAAGATGCACTTCCATTTCCAGTATTTCCTGCCGGCATGAAGATCCCGCGCAGGAGCGGTGCATGCCTTTCTTGCCTGTGCCAAAATACTGAAAACAAACGGGAGGCGGATCTGTGGAAAAAGCGGACATTGGATTGATCGGGCTGGCGGTAATGGGGCAGAACCTGGCGCTGAACATGAGCGATCACGGGTTTACGGTGATGGTATACAACCGCACCACGGAACGCATGCAGGAGTTCGTGCAAGGAGCGGCTGCAGGCGCTTCCATTACTGGTGCGGAAACCCTCAAAACTCTGGTTTCCGGCCTGCGAACGCCGAGAAAGATCATGCTCATGGTGCGGGCCGGCAAGGTGGTGGACACGGTGCTCGACGCCTTGCTGCCGCTGCTTGCGCCAGGGGATATGGTCATCGATGGCGGCAACTCCAAGTTCACGGATACGGACAGGCGGGTTGCCTTGCTGGCGGGCAAGGGTATGCATTTTATTGGCTGCGGAGTGTCGGGAGGCGAGGAAGGTGCGCGCCATGGCCCGGCCATCATGCCAGGGGGTGATGAACAGGCCTGGCCGCAGATTCGTTCGCTGCTGCAATCCATCGCGGCCAAGGTGGATGGCGTTCCCTGTTGCCAATGGATCGGCAGTGGCGGTGCAGGGCATTATGTAAAAATGGTGCACAATGGCATCGAATACGGGGATATGCAGCTCATCGCCGAAGCCTATCATTTGATGCGCGAAGGCCTGGGCATGGATATCGACGCCATACAACAGGTATTCGCCCGCTGGAACCAGGGAGTGCTCAATTCCTATCTGGTAGAGATCACAGCGGATATTCTTGCCTACAAGGATAAGGATGGCCAGCCGCTGCTGGACAAAATTCTTGACAGCGCCGGGCAGAAAGGAACGGGCAAGTGGGCCGGTATCAATGCGCTGGAACTCGGAGTGCCCCTGACCCTCATCGGCGAAGCGGTGTTTGCCCGCTGCCTGTCGGCGTTCAAGGAGCAGCGGCAGCAGGCGCAGGAGGTGCTTGGTCTGCCCCGCGCCCGCGTTCAGGAGAATGCCGAAGACATTGTCGATGCCATCGAGCAGGCGCTCTATGCGAGCAAGATCATCTCCTATGCCCAGGGATACATGCTCATGTCGGAAGCGGCGCAAGCCTATGGCTGGAATCTCCACTATGGCGATATCGCCCTGGTGTGGCGGGGTGGTTGTATCATCCGCAGCCGTTTTCTCGATAACATCAAACAGGCCTATGTGCAGGATCCCGGGCTGGACAATCTGTTACTGGACGAGTTTTTTGCGCGGGCCCTGCGCAATGCGGAATCCGCCTGGCGCAAGACCTGCGTGCTGGGCGTGCAGCAGGGTATTCCATTGCCCGCCATGACTGCGGCGCTGTCATTTTTTGACGGCTACCGGCGGGGACGCTTGCCGGCCAACCTGATTCAGGCGCAGCGTGATTATTTTGGCGCCCATACCTATGAGCGTGTGGACAGGCCCAGGGGAGAGTATTTTCACACTGACTGGACCGGGCAGGGAGGCGGTGTTGCATCGGGGCGGTATGATGTTTGACCAGGTTGGCTGCACCTATGTGATTTTCGGCGCTACGGGAAACCTGTCCCGGGAAAAGCTCATGCCGGCGCTCTATCATCTGGATGCCGCCGGGGAGCTGGATGCGGAAACCCGCATCGTCGCCAGCGGCCGCCGGGACTGGGATGATGCGCGTTGCGTACGGGAAGTACGCAGCTGGGTGGAGGCCAAGGCCAGAGATGCCCTGGACGAAGCGGTATTCAAGCGCTTTGCGGCAAGATTGCATTACTTCCGGGGTGATCTTGGCGAGGCCTCCACCTGGCCGGCGCTGAAAGCCTGGTTGAACTCCCGCAGCGATCTTCCTGGCAATATGGCTTTCTACATGGCGATCCGTCCGGCGGAGTTTGGCCTGGTGGTGGAGAATCTCGGCCGCCAGGGTTTGCTGCGGGAAGGAGAATACTGGCGCAGGGTTGTCGTCGAAAAACCCTTTGGCTATGACTTGCAAAGCGCCCAGGCGTTGCAGCAAAACCTCAGCCGGCATCTGCAGGAAGAGCAGATCTACCGTATCGACCACTATCTGGGGAAAAGCACGGTACAGAATGTGCTGGTGTTTCGCTTCGCCAATACCCTCCTGGAGCCTCTGTGGAATCGCAACTATATCGACCATGTGCAGATCACGCATTCGGAAACCGCTGGCGTGGGCAGCCGCGGGGCCTACTATGACGGTAGCGGGGCCATGCGTGACATGATACAGAGTCATCTGCTGCAATTGCTCACCCTGGTGGCCATGGAGCCGCCGGTATCCATGCAAGCGGAAGAATTGCGGGATGAAAAGGTCAAGGTGCTCAAGTCCCTGCGTATCATCGATGAAGAGCAGGTGCCGGAATATGCGTTCCGGGCGCAATACAGCAGTGGCCTGGTGGGTGATTCCCTGGTGAAGTCCTACCTCGAGGAAGACGGCATTCCGCCGGACAGCCGCACCGAAACCTATGCGGCAATGAAACTGTATGTAGACAACTGGCGTTGGCGTGGCGTGCCTTTCTATCTGCGTACAGGCAAGCGTCTGGCGGAGAAACAGTCCATGATCTCCATTTGCTTCCGTCATCCGCCCCAGCAGTTTTTTCGGGATACGAATGTGGGGCCGATGAAGCAAAACTGGATCATGCTGGGTATTCAGCCTTGTGAGTGCATGCGCATGGAAATGACCGTGAAAGAACCGGGGCTGGAGATCCGCACCCGGCAGCGCAGCCTGGACGCCCAGCTGCGCAGCGTCCATGAAGCGCCCATCGACGCCTATGAAGAACTGCTGCTGGATGTCGTCGATGGCGACCGCTCCCTGTTTCTGCGCTATGACGAAGTGGAATGGGCCTGGCGCGCCGTTGATCCGGTGATCCGGCACTGGGAAAAAGACCAGGATCCCATTCCCCTGTATGCAGCAGGGAGCTGGGGGCCGGCAGAAAGCCGCCGGCTGTTCGAAAAGCCGGAGCAGCATTGGCGTCACAGCATGGATCCGGAAGAATGAGCTGGCGGCTGGTGGCGGATGCTGAGGCGGTAGCTACAGCAGCTGTAGAAAAGATTCTCGCTTGTGCAGCGGATGCGATCCGGAAAAAAGGCAGCTTCTCCCTGGTGCTGGCCGGCGGCGGCACCCCCGCCAGGGCATATCGCCTACTGGCGGAACAGGGTCATCCGGATTGGCCGGCCTGGCGGTTCTATTTTGGTGATGAGCGTTGTCTGCCCGCGGATGACCCGGATCGCAACAGCGTCATGGCGGAGCAAAACCTGTTCCGGCATATCCCCGTGCAAAGCGGTCAAATCCGTGTCATTCCGGCGGAACAGGGCGCCGAGGCCGCGGCGGCATCCTATGCAAGGGAAATCGAGACTGTGCTGCCGTTTGATCTGGTGTTGCTGGGCCTGGGCGAAGATGGGCATACGGCATCCCTGTTTCCCGGGCGGGAATACCCGAAGGAGCAACTGGTGGTTGCCGTGCATGACGCCCCCAAGCCGCCGCCGGATCGCGTCAGCCTCAATTATGGCGCGCTGTCGTCAGCGCATGAGCTGTTGTTTCTCGTCAGCGGCCAGGGAAAGGCCGAAGCAGTGCGGCAATGGCGAAACGGAAAAGACATCCCCGCCGCTCGCCTGCCCGGGGCGGAAATACTTGTTGATGAGGCAGCCTGGTGTGAGTAACTGGCAGGTGTATATCATCCATTGCTCGGATGGCAGCTACTACACCGGCATCAGTACGGATGTGCAACGGCGTTTCGAGCAGCACCGCAGCGGCAAGGGTGCGAGATATTTTTACGGGCGTGCGCCGCTGGAAATCGTATACACCGAGTGCTGCGAGAACCGCAGCAGCGCCTTGCGGCGCGAGGCCCAAATCAAGAGTTTCAGCAGAAAACAGAAAATGCAGTTGCTTCGCTCATTTGCGTGAGGCTTGCTGCAATACTTCGCCGCATGCAGTGCAGCGGGTCTGGTGCGATTGCCCGGATACAGCCGGTCAATAACATAGTGCGCCACCTCATGAGGCGGGGTGCGATGGCAGTAGGCATCGAACTGGGCAGCAGCGATTTCCATGTTGTAGCGAATGCAGGGACGGGAGCCGCCGCGATATTGCCCCGCTGCCTGGCCGCGTAAATCAAAGCGCACTTCGGGCATGGAGAATGTCTGTCCGTGGAGTTTTTCAGCCTGGGCGATCCAGCGCTTGGTGACTGCCAGCAATTTCTGTTGTTGCTTGTGGAGAAGGGTGGATGACATTCGGGTAGAATCGGTTATTGGTCCCGCCGCTGATCGGTTTGGCAGTCTGCCGGTTTTTCCTCTGCTTGTCCATGCTGAAGCGGGCGTTTGCTGCAGGTCACGAAACCGGTCGGAGCCAGGATGCAAGCCCGGATGATTGGGTTATGTCGAAGAACCTGGGGCAAACGACAACAAAGCCTCATTCAGAGCGAGCCGGGCGCTCCGGATCAAGGCGCATTGCACAGGGAATGACGCGCCCTTGTCAAGCACGGCAATGCAGGGCCGGTGCATGCCTGAAGCAGCGTTTTGCCGCCTTGCTGCGAACCAGCACAGGACGGCTGAATATGACTTACTATTGTTGCCGGGCAAATGGCAAGACGGATATCATGAAAGGAAAGCCAATACCAATCTGGCAGAATTTCCCCGGGGTGTTTAGGTACGGCTTCCGGCCTCAGCCATTGCTGTTGATTGCCGGGATGTCGGTGCTGCTCTACCTGAGCAGCGGGGGGATTCTGAGCTGGGCGACCTCTGTCATTCTCGATGCGATGCTGTTCAAGTATGCTTTCGTGGTGCTGCAGCAAACGGCCAGGGGGAATATGGATCCGCCTCCTTTGAATCTGGAGGTACTGGCCGGGGACTATGATCTGCCCCTCAAATTCTACGCGCTGATTCTGGCATTCAATATTCTGGTTGGTAGCGATATGCCCCTGGCGGCCCTGGTGGCCTTTGTTGCGCTGGCGGCTTTTCCCGCATCCATCATGGTTCTGGCGCTCAATGAGTCCATTGTGGATGCGTTCAACCCGGTGTTGTTGTGGCGTCTGATCATCCGGGTTGGCTGGTCATATCTGGCGCTTATCGGCTTGCTGTTCATTCTGCAAATTGCTGAATCAAATGCTGTAGGCTTGCTGGCCGGCGGGGTGCACTGGATCTTCTATCACCTGGTTACGGGATATTTTGCCATCCTCACTTTCCATGTCATGGGTTATATCCTCTATCAAAACTATGCGCATGTCGGGCAACCCGTGGATGAAGAGGAAGATGCTGCGGATGCGCGCCTGGCCCATTTTGAAAGCATGATGGCCTTGGGTAACAAGGAGGCCGCCATTGCCGAGCTACAGCAGCTGATTGTTGAATATCCAGATGATTTGGGCATCCATCGTCGTCTGCATCAACTGTGCTTGCTGGAGAGGAAAGGAAAAGATCTGTTTCGCCATGCCCGTAGTTACATGCCGTTGCTGCTCAGGGAGGGGAGAGATGCACAGGCAGCCGAGTTGTATCAGGATTGCCGGGCGCTGGGAGAGAACTGTGCCCCGGATGATGCAGAAGGGTGCTACCGCCTGGGCCGGGCCTTGCGTGGCGCAGGAAAATACCGGGAAGTCATCGATCTGCTCAATGGCCTGCACAAGCGTTTTCCCCGCAGCGACTTTGTTCCCCACGCCTATTTTCTCATGGCAAGAACCTTGAGCGAGTCTCTAAACAAGGATGATCTTGCTGTAAAGGCGTTGCGCTTCATTGTCGACAATTATGCCGGGCACCCGGTACTGCCGGATGTGAAAGCTTACCTGGCCGTATTGCAAACGGATGCGCCATGATCATTATTCCCTTTGATCGCAAGCTGGACTGGCGTAACCCTCCCATTGTCACCCTGGTGCTGATCATTGTAAACATCCTGTGCTTCTTTGTATGGCAATCAGGGGATGATCAACGCTATATGCAAGCCTTGAAATATTATCAGGACTCGGGATTGGGCGAGATCGAATGGTCCCGCTACAGGGAGTACAAGGGTAAACAGGCGGCACTCGATGCCGGGGATGAAACAGAGGAGGATTTTGCCGCCATCTTTCACTACTGGCAGATGATCGAAGACGCGCCTTTTATGCATGAGCTGCTGGCGGAACGGATCATATCTCCCGGGGGCAGGGACTACCCGCAATGGAAGGAAAAACGACAATACTTTGATGAGCTCATGTCCCGGGTGGTGTTCGTCAACTGGGGGCTGCGCACGGCGGCGCCACGCTGGGACAGCCTGCTGGCGCACATGTTTTTGCATGGCGGTTTCATGCACTTGCTGGGAAACATGATCTTCCTGCTGGCAGTGGGGTTTCTGGTGGAAAGAGCAATTGGACATGGGGCATTTCTGCTTTGCTACCTGCTGGTAGGACTGGGGTCGGCCAGCTTTGATTTTCTGTTTCGCCCCGATGAGTTTATTCCCAGCATCGGCGCATCGGGAGCAATAGCCGGGCTGATGGGCATGTACACGGTGCTCTATTGGAAGCGGCGCATTCGGTTTTTCTATTTCATCTTCGTCTATTTCGACTATGTATCCCTGCCCGCCATTGCCCTGCTGCCCCTGTGGGTAGGCAATGAGCTGTTCCAGATTCTTGCCTATCCGGAATCCAATGTGAACTATTTTGCGCACCTGGGCGGATTGTTCAGCGGCGCCCTGGTGGCACTGGCGGTGCGCACATTGCTGCCTTCCTTCAAAGAGGATTTTTTGCGGGAGGAAGATGAGGAAGCAGAGTTCGAACAGGAACTATCGCGGATCCGGGTGCTGTGTGATCAACTGGAATACCGCCGGGCGCTGCCCCTGCTGGTGGAGCTGCATTCCATGCGCCCCGGCAATAGAGCGGCTTTGCTGCTGCTACAGGAAGCGGCGCGTATCGATCCACACGGCGATATTTACCACCAGGCCAGCCAGCGGCTTCTGTCTTTGCCTGCAGTGAATACAGAAGAACAGCGGTTGCGCAGGGAAGTGTTCCGGGAATATATCCGGCATGCCCGGCCAGGCCCCAAATTGGGCCGCAAACTGGTGTGCGAGCTTTTTGAATGGTTTATCGGTATCGGCGCCTTCCGGGAAGCCGAGTTTCTCGCCAAGAGGATGGCCAGAAAACAATGGTCTTGTGAGCGGCAGGCGGAAATGCTGTACCGTCTTGCAGACCTGGCGGCAATGAAGGGTGAGGAGGGAAAGAGTGAATTGTATCGTGAGGCAGCCAATTCCATGTGACCCCGAAAGGTACGATGCCAGGCGATTCTACGGTATCGAATCAATCCGTCGCCCATGGAATACCGAGTAATATCTGGTGTTTCCCGGCGCATGGGAAATGAAGCCGGAAAGTACAAGTACGCTGATGAACAATGCCGCATGGAACTGCGGCTGAACGAAAACCAGTCCCAGCAATACCAGCTTCAGCAAGATGATCTGGCCGCGCAATTGCAATAGCCAGATGCCGTTGTTCCAGATGGAAATCAGCATCATGGCCGTGCCGCTGGCAATGGTCAACAGCAGAAAAGCCTTCCAGTCGAAGTAGTTGCCATCGCCGAGGAAGCCATAGCCGGTTCCCGACAGGCCGATCAGGTGCAGGGTGCGCAGGCTGATATTGATCCAGCGCTGCCCGGGGAAACTACGGGATGATTCGGGAAACAGGAGGGAACGGAATTTCCCCATCAGCCACCCAGAGATGACATATGCCGCAGGGAGACCTTGCTGTTGTCATCATTGAACTCATGGCTGCGGGGCTTGTGGGCAATGGCGTGAAGAATGGTGTTCTTGATCTGCTCGTCGCTGAAGCCCTTGCGCAGGCCGTCGCGCAGGGATACCCGGTCTTCCTGTCCCAAACAGAGCACCAGGTCGCCCTTGGCGGTGAGGCGCACCCGGTTGCAGTCATCGCAAAAGTGGCGGGAGAGCGCACTGATCACGCCCACGCGCACCGGGCCGGAATTCACCTGATAGTAACGGGCGGGTCCAGCGCCCTTGCCGCCCTTGGCGGGGATCAGCTCTTCGCCCAGGTGTTCTTTCAGACGCGCCAGGATTTCCACTGCCGGCATATAGTAATCCGTGCCTGTGATGCCCGCTTCGCCGATGGGCATGGTTTCGATATAACGCAGGTCTGCGCCGCGCTCCAGGGCATAGTCCAGCATGGATTCGATTTCACCGTCGTTCAGGCCGCGCATCACCACCATGTTGATCTTTACCGGGTGCATACCCGCCGCCAGCGCCGCATCGATGCCTTCCAGTACCGGCTGCAGATCCCCGTTGACGGTGATCTTGCGGAAGGTGTCGGGGTCGAGAGAGTCCAGGGAGATGTTGACCCGGCTGACGCCGGCATCCTTGAGTTCCTGCGCCTGCTCGCCCAGCAAATGGGCGTTGCTGGACAGGGAAAGATCACACAGGCCGGGGAGGTCGTTGAGCTGCTCTACGAAATCCAGCAATCCCCGGCGCACCAAAGGCTCGCCGCCGGTGAGGCGCACCTTGTCCACGCCCAGTTCGGTGAACAAACGAATGATGCGGGTCATTTCCTCGAAGGTAAGGAATTCCGATCGCTCTTCCCATTCCATGCCCTGGGAAGGCATGCAGTAAAAGCAGCGGTAGTTGCAACGATCCGTTACCGATACGCGCAGATAACGAATGCTTCTGTTGAAAGGATCGATCAGTCCGGTCATCAACGGCTCCGTAGGGAACAATGCCAGGGGATGGACAAACTGTATCAGCAACAGTTGTTGCTGACCAGTGTTTGCCGGTTTCTGCCAGGGCCTGTCAACACGAAATCCAAGAGGCGCTGTTGCACCGGAAAAAGACGCCCGGCAAGGCGCAGGGAGAGAAGTTTGCTTGTTGCAAAGGAACGAGGAGCAATGCCGAGTGGCGCATTTTCCGGCGCAACCTGCAGGGGTGGAGCTGTTTTTCCATCCAGTGGTGTTATTATTTGTCCCTGTAGTGTCACTATACTTCACTCGTTCCGCCTTGCCGGGTGAAAAAGCAGTCCCGGCAGCGTCTATTGGATTCGTATTAACAGGTTCGAGTCTGTATGCATTGCCGTGATGCCCCGGATGGAAAGAACCAGGTGTTCCCACAAGATTATGTGCCCGCAAGCTGAACGTGTTTGTTTTTCTCTGCCGGAATGGGTAGCTGCTTATGCAGCTTCCTGTTCCGTTATGAAATCCATGCAAGAACGCATGGAGATGGTCATTGAAGCGGCCCGGCAGAACGTGCGAAGGGAAACCGGCGGCCCTTTTGCCGCGGCGGTTTTCGAGTCGGACAGTGGAAAGCTGGTTGCCCTGGGGGTCAACCGGGTGACAACCGAGGGCTTGTCCATGTTGCATGGCGAAATGGTGGCGCTGACATTGGCGCAACACAGGCTGCATCAATATGATCTGGGCGCGCATGGATTGCCTGCCCATGAGCTGGTCACCAGCACCGAGCCTTGCGCCATGTGTCTGGGCGCTGTGTGCTGGTCGGGTGTTACCCGGGTGATCAGCGGCGCTACCGAGGCGGATGCGCGTCTGTTGGGATTTGATGAAGGACCCAAGCCGCAGAACTGGATTCGGGAGCTGGGCCGAAGAGGGATAGACGTGGTGCCGGAAGTATTGCGCGCCGAGGCGGCAGCCGTGCTGGAGGCGTACCGTCAGAAAGGCGGGGTGGTATATAACGCCAGAAATTCCAGGGTTTTTTCGGAGTCAGGCAACTGATTTTGGCATTGGGCTTGCGGTGCTGGAACGTGCTATTGTCTACAAATTGCAACGGCTGCAGCCATTGGGGGGCTGAATTCTGTTCTCGTGTCCAAACCGTACTGATCCATGACCCTGAATGAACTGAAATATATTGTCGCCGTTGCCAGGGCCCGTCATTTCGGGCGGGCGGCGGAGGCCTGCTTCATCAGCCAGCCGACCCTGAGCGTAGCTGTGCGCAAGCTGGAAACCGAGCTGGGGGTGGAGCTGTTTGAAAGACGTCAGGGAGAAGTGACCGTAACCCCCGTGGGCGAGCAGGTCGTGGCCCAGGCCCAGCGGGTGCTGGAAGAGGCGGGGGTTATCAGGGAGATTGTCGAGCACGGCCGGGATCAGCTGGTTGCGCCCTTGCGCATTGGCGCCATCTACACCATTGGGCCGTACCTGTTTCCCCATCTGATCAACGAGCTGACGGAACGGGCGCCGCAAATGCCGCTGATCATCGAGGAGGACTACACTCATGTGCTGGCGGAGAAACTCAAGCAGGGTGAGCTGGACGCCATTCTTATTTCTCTTCCCTTCGAGGAACATGGGATTCTGACCCTGCCCCTGTATGAGGAATCTTTTGTGGCGCTGATTCCCAGCTCTCATGCCCTGAATGAGAAAAAACGCCTGCGTATGGAAGATATCAGTAACGAAAAGGTGCTGCTATTGGGGTCGGGGCACTGTTTTCGGGATCAGGTGCTGGAGGTCTGTCCGGATTGTATTCGCAAGCGCAACCTGGCAGAAGGAACCACCATGGCCGATCTGGAAGGCAGCTCCCTGGAAACCATTCGCTATATGGTGGCCAGCGGCATGGGCGTGACGATTTTGCCCTGCTCGGCTGCGGGCGCCGACCGGTTTTCCCAGCGTCTGGTGAGCATCAAGCGCTTTGCCGACAGCAACCCCAGCCGCCAGGTGGCGCTGGCCTGGCGTAAAAGCTTTCCCAGGCCCCAGGCCATTGACGTGCTGCGCACTGCTGTGCATGCCAGCAAACTTAGTTGTATCAAGCACTTGAAGTGATTTTCTTGTCCATGTCATGTCATAGTTAATCTCTATCGGCTCGATTGTGATTAACAATTTCAACTACATCTCTCGTTTCATCTATAGTTCATAGTTGAGAATGGCAAGTCCATTCCGGAATGTGGAAATACCCGCAAGGGAAGCTGAGCAAGTCGTCATCGGCACAGGCCGGGATCCCGTATTTCAATACGGCTGGGTTCCGGTGCATGCCGGAATGATACAAACGGGCTTGCTTGGGGCTTCCCCAAAGGGTGTTTGTATGTTTCCAATAGTGATTTTATGAGGAGAACTGACATGTCACTGAAAGGTTCAAAAACCGAACAACATTTGAAAGACGCCTTTTCCGGCGAATCCCAGGCCAATCGCCGCTATCTGTATTTTGCCGCCAAGGCGGATGTAGAGGGCTATAACGATGTAGCAGCCGTGTTCCGTTCTACGGCGGAAGGGGAAACCGGCCACGCGCATGGCCATCTGGAGTACCTGGAAGAAACCGGCGATCCGGCTACCGGCCTGCCCATTGGTGGCACTGCAGACAACCTCAAGGCGGCGATTGCCGGTGAAACCCATGAGTACACCGACATGTATCCCGGCATGGCCAAGGATGCCCGCGACGAAGGCTTTGACGAGATCGCTGACTGGTTCGAGACCCTGGCCAAGGCGGAACGTTCCCATGCCAATCGTTTCCAGAAAGCGCTGGATGCCCTGGACAGCTGAATATTGGCTGAAAAATAGCAAACGGGCCGGAATTTCCGGCCCGGTTTCGGTTTGACCGAGGAGGCAGAAGCATGAGCAAGCAACGTGAAGGTAGTCTGGAGGCGCCCACCCGGCATGCCGTGGATTGGAAAAATCCGGATTACTATGACGAAGAAAAACTGCTGACGGAGATGGAGCGGGTGTTCGATATCTGTCATGGATGCCGGCGCTGCGTCAGTCTCTGTCATGCTTTTCCCACCCTGTTTGATCTGGTGGACGAGTCCGACACCATGGAAATGGATGGTGTAGACAAAAAAGATTACTGGAAAGTCGTGGATCACTGCTACTTGTGTGACCTGTGCTTTCTTACCAAATGCCCCTATGTGCCGCCCCATGAATGGAACCTGGATTTTCCGCATCTGATGCTCCAGGCCAAGGCGGTGCATTTCAAGAAACATGGCGCGCCTCTCCGGGACAGGATTCTCTCCGCTACGGATACCGTGCCCAAACTGGCGGGCATCCCCATTGTTGCCGGCGTGGTCAATGCCATGAACGCCAACCAGGGTTTCCGCAAGCTGCTGGAAAAGACCCTGGGCGTGGATCAGGATGCAGTGATTCCCAAATACACCAGCAAGCCGCTGCGCAAGCGCATCCGCCCCAAAGCGAATGTCCAGGGAGAAGCCGCAGGCCGCACCACGGGCAAGGTGGCGCTGTTCGCCACCTGCTACGGCAACAACAACCAGCCGGATATGGGAGAAGATCTTTTCGCGGTATTCGAGCACAACGGCATTCCCGTCACCATTGCCGAGAAAGAGCGCTGCTGCGGCATGCCCAAACTGGAGCTGGGCGACCTGGAAGCTGTTGCCGAAGCCAAGGAGGTGAATATTCCGGCACTGGTGAAAATGATCGACGATGGCTGGGATATCGTTGCTCCCATTCCTTCCTGCGTACTCATGTTCAAGCAGGAACTGCCCCTGATGTTTCCCGAGGATGAGGATGTGCTGAAGGTGCGGGAGCATATCTACGATCCTTTTGAATACCTGATGTTGCGCCATCGCGAAGGCAAACTGAATACGGATTTCAAAAATCCCCTGGGCAAGGTTTCCTATCATGTTGCCTGTCACCAGCGGGTGCAGCGCATGGGCATGAAAACCCGTGAATTGCTGCAATTGATCCCGGATACGGAAGTGCTGGCCATCGAACGTTGCTCCGGGCATGACGGCACCTATGCGGTGAAAAAGGAATTCCACGCCATTTCCATGAAACTGGTGCGCCCGGTGGCCGGCAAGGTCAAGCAGTTCGAGCCGGATCATCTCACCAGCGACTGCATCATGGCCGGGCATCATATTGCCCATGCCCTGGATGATGACTACAAAGCCGAGCACCCGATTGCCTTGCTGCGCAAGGCCTACGGGATTTGACTGGAGAATAGTGAAATGAGCAAATTGAGCAGAAACGACTTGATGAGCCTGGAAGAATATTCCCGGGCGCGCAGTGATTTCCGCCATCAGGTGATGGCCCACAAGAAGAACCGCCTGGTGCGCCTCCATGAACATGCCGCCCTGTATTTTGAAGACCGGCTTACCATGCAGTACCAGATTCAGGAGATGTTGCGCATCGAAAAAGTGTTTGAGGCGGACGGCATCCAGGAAGAGCTGGATGTCTATAATCCCCTGATCCCCGATGGCAGTAACTGGAAAGCTACTTTCATGCTGGAATACCCCGATGTGGAAGAACGCAAGCAGATGCTGGCCCGCCTCATCGGTATTGAGGACAAGGTCTGGGTGCGCGTGGGTGATATGGACAAGGTGTATCCCATTGCCAATGAGGATCTGGAGCGCACCACAGAGGAAAAGACCTCCAGCGTACACTTCCTGCGCTTTGAGTTGAGCGATGAAATGGTCGCGGCGGCGAAGCAGGGCGCAGCCATCAGCATGGGAATAGACCATGCCGAACTTAGCGTCGAAGTATCCCCCATCGCTGCGGATGCCGCCGCCTCGTTGGTGAAAGACCTGCAATAGTATGAGGCCGAACCACGGTCTCCTCCCGGGCGCTGCGCGTTCGAGCAGCGCCGGGAGCAAGGTGCTGGAGCCAAAGGTTTTTCCAGCCCCCTGAAAGCGCCCTTATTCCGGCGCAGCACACGGGCGTCTGCTGTAAAATCCTGCGAATGCAGATCCACAAGCTCCCCGATTGCACAGACGTGGCCCGTCTCTACCAAAACCTGCGCCAGCTTCCCTGGGCGTTCTGGCTGGATAGCGGCAACGGTGAACATCTTGGCTATGGGGGGCGCTATCATATTCTGGTTGCCGATCCGCGCATCCGTATCCTCAGTAAGAATGCGTTGACCACCATTCATCACCGCGACGGCGGGTTCGAGGAAAGCCGGGAGCCGGTGCTGGATAGCATTCGTCGTCTCATGGGGCCGAAACAGGCGGCGAATGGACTGCTGCCGTTTGGTGGTGGCGCCGTCGGTTATCTGTCCTACGATTATGGCCGCCGTCTCGAAGGGTTGCCTGTTGAACCCGGCGGCATTCCCGAAGTCGCCATGGGAATATTCGATTGGGCAGTCATCGTCGATGAGCAGACGCGGGGCTGTTGGCTGACGGGAAGAGAGGAAGACATTCCCGCTGAACTGCCGGAGCTGCTGTACCAGATGAATTGCAAGGCGAGCCTGGCGGAGGAAAAGATTGCCGGTGAGCCTGCTTACGAGACCTCCCGGCAACAATACAGCCGGGCATTTGAGCGTATTCAGCACTACCTGCGCCAAGGGGATTGCTATCAGGTCAACTATGCCCAGCGGTTCAGCGCGGTTTTCCAGGGTGATAGCTGGCCCCTGTATCTGGCCATGCGCGCCGCCAACCCTTCGCCCTATGGCGCTTACCTGTCTTTTCCCTTTGGGGACATTCTCAGCTCCTCGCCGGAGCAGTTTCTGGCGTTGCGGAACGGGCGGGTGAGAACCCGGCCCATCAAGGGCACACGTCCCCGCAGTGGGGACAAGCGCCGGGACCAGCAGTTGCTGGCGGAACTGGAAAGCAGCGGCAAGGACCGGGCGGAAAATCTCATGATCGTGGATCTGCTGCGCAACGACCTGGGCAGGGTATGCGTACCAGGCAGTATCGAAGCGCCGGAGCTGTTCAAGGTGGAATCCTATCCGACGGTGCATCACCTGGTCAGTACGGTAACCGGAAAACTGGCGGAGGGAGAAGACGCCCTGAGTCTGCTGGCGGCCTGTTTTCCCGGCGGTTCCATTACCGGTGCGCCAAAACACCGGGCCATGGAAATCATCCAGGAGCTGGAAGCATGTCCCCGGCAGATCTATTGTGGCAGTATTGTGAGAATCGGCTTTGACGGAAACATGGACAGCAATATCGCCATCCGCACCCTGCAGATCGACAATGGCAAGATGCGCTATCATGCGGGGGGCGGCATTGTTGCGGATTCGAAACTGGAAGAGGAATACCAGGAAAGCCTGGACAAGGCGGCTGCTTTTTTCCGGCTTTTCCAGAATTCCCCGAGGCATGCCTGAACCAATAACGGTTATGAAAAGAAGCGAGCGCAACTGGAAAGAACTCCTGCCGGTGTACGGCCCTTTGGCGCTGCTGGTGATGCTGGGCTTTGCCTGGGCCTTCCAGCACATCAAACCGGCCCCGCCGGATCATATCGTCATTGCCAGTGGCGAGAAGGATGGCGCCTATCATGCCTTTGCCCGGCGCTACCAGGCGTTGCTGAAACCCCAGGGAATAGACCTGGAGATCATCGACACCCGCGGTTCGGTGGAGAATCTCGAGTTGCTGCGCCAGGGCAGGGTGGATATGGCTTTCGTTCAGGGCGGAGTGGCGTCGATGAACGACAAATCCCCGGTGCGCCTTGAAGGTTTGGGCAGCCTCTACTACGAACCGCTGTGGCTGTTCCACCGGGCTTCCATAGAGTTGCATCGCGTTCCCGATTTGCAGGGGTTGCGCCTTGCCATCGGTCCGGAGGGTTCCGGCACCCAGGCCCTGGTGAGGCTGTTGCTGAAAGAAAACGCGCTCGAGGATGAATCCGTCGAGTTGCTGACGCCGGATTCGGTGGAGGCCGCCAGGCTGCTGCAACAGGGAAAAATCGATGCGGCCTTTTTCGTCGCCTCACCGCAAAGCAAACTGGTTTCCCGCTTGTTGCTCGATCCGTCCGTCCGCCTGGCCAGTTTCGACCGGGCCGGCGCCTATGCCCGGCGTCATGGCTTTCTCAGTGTACTGACCTTGCCGGAAGGCGCGGAAAACCTGGCGGAGAATATTCCTTCCCAGGATATTCAATTGCTGGCGACCACCAGCGAACTGGTGACCCATGCAGACCTTCATCCCGGCCTGGTCAGCCTCATGATGCAGGTGATAGACAGGGTGCACCGCCCGGCAGGCTGGTTCAGTTCCGAGGGGGAGTTTCCCAATACCAGATATATGAGCTTCCCCCTGAACGAGGAGGCGGATCGCTACTACCGGCATGGCCCGCCGTTCCTGCAACGCTATTTGCCGTTCTGGGCCGCTTCCTTGCTGGATCGCATGAAGATCATGATTCTGCCCCTGCTGGGCTTGCTGTTTCCCCTGTTCAAAGTGGTGCCGCCTCTGTACCAGTGGCGCATGCGCGCGCGTATCTATCGCTGGTATGAACAACTGGAAGAAGTGGACAAGGCGTTTTCCCGGCAGGGGGAGAAAAGCAGGAAAGCATTGCTGAAAGAGCTTGATGAACTGGAAAAGGAAGTCAGGGACGTCAAAGTGCCCTTGTCGTTTTCCCACCAGCTGTATCATCTGCGGCTGCATATAGATTTTGTGCGTGGCAGGCTGCGCCAGGATGCTGTGGACTGACTCCTTTGCTCCGGCAGGCCGGGTTTTGACAGGGTGTTGAAAAAGGTCGTTTTTCAACACCCTGTCAGCATCTGGCCAGCAGGCGATCCAGCTGGTTGGCGAAGGCCTGCCGATCCGCCTGGCCAAGGGGCGCCGGCCCCCCGGTATTGACACCGCTGCTGCGCAGGCTGTCCATGAAATCCCGCATGTTGAGGCGCTGGCGGATGTTCTCTTTCGTGTATAACTCGCCACGGGGATTGAGCGCCAGGCAACCCTTGCGGATCACCTCGTCCGCCAGGGGGATGTCTGCGGTAATCACCAGATCGCCGGGAACCGCCTGTTGCACGATATAGTTGTCTGCAACATCGAATCCTGCCCCTACCTGCACCGAGCGGATGAAGCGGGAGCCTGGTGTCTGCATGGGCTGATTGGCAACCAGAATCAAGGGCAGCCCCACCCGGTTGGCAGCACGAAACAGGATTTCCTTGATGACTTTCGGACAGGCATCCGCATCAACCCAGATTTGACCAATAGACATGTATGTAAAGACTGGATGAGAGACTAGTCACCGCAGTATAGCGTCAAATTTGTGCAGGCCGGAGCGGTTTCTGCTAGACTGCCTTGCTTTCGGGCGCTTGACCGGTTGGCGCTCATCGTGATCCTCGGGGATCACGGGAAAACTCTTGAGCAGTCCGCCCTTTTTTCCAAGGGCGATTCCCGCTTTGCAAGAACCCTTATCCAGCCCGGACCGGCTCCCGCCAGAATACTCTGCTGCAGGGAGGGCAAGACTGGAGCAACTATCCAATGTCATTTGATACCCTCGGCCTTTCGGCTGAACTCCTGCGCGCCATCAGCGAGCAGGGCTATACCCAAGCAACTCCCATACAGCGCAAGGCCATTCCCCTCATTCTTCAGGGAAAGGATGTAATGGCCGGCGCCCAG
>Ga0256834_1001262_pt1 | contig 17547 bp, 11 predicted proteins | sample 4281140metaG_FD_190536 | JGI IMG/M metagenome (GOLD analysis project Ga0256834, IMG submission 190536) | Hydrothermal vent microbial communities from East Pacific Rise, Pacific Ocean - 4281-140 | ecosystem: Environmental > Aquatic > Marine > Hydrothermal vents | place: Pacific Ocean: East...
CAATTCTTTAGCTTCACCACGAGAGAGTGAAGTCTGGTTGCTGAGACCAAAAGCTGAAACCCCGTAAATAATACCGAAGTTTACTGTTTTTGCATTGCTACGTTGTTCGCGAGTGACTTCGTCTAAAGGCACACCAAACACTTTAGCTGCTGTTGAGCTATGAATATCTTCTCCATTGGTAAAGGCTTGTATCATGTTGTCTTCTTCGCTTAAAGCAGCAATAATTCGGAGTTCTATTTGAGAATAATCTGCTGCAAGCAGCACATAATCTTTATTCTTGGGGATAAATGCTTTTCTGACTTCCCTACCACGTTCTGTACGGATAGGAATGTTCTGTAAATTAGGATTGTTAGAGCTCAATCTACCTGTTGCCGCTACAGCTTGTGCATAAACCGTATGAATTCTATTGGTTTTAGCATTTACCTCGTTTGGTAAAGCATCTAAATAAGTGCTTTGTAATTTTTTATATTGTCGGTATTGTAAAACATCAGTAATAATTTGATGGTCTTTTGCTAGGTAAGACAAGACGTCTTCTGCTGTAGAATATTGACCCGTTTTTGTTTTCTTAGGCTTATTGACTAGTTTTAGTTTGTCAAACAAAATATCGCCTAATTGTTTTGGTGACGCAATATTAAATTCTTCATCAGCTTGGCTATAAATAGCTTTTTCTAATTTTAGGATATCTACAGTAATATCTTTAGAAAGGGAGGCTAGAAAATCTGTACTGAGGTTGATACCTTCTATTTCCATGGCAGATAAGACGTTAACCAAAGGAATTTCTACTGTATTAAAGAGTTTGGTTAGCTTGCTTGCTTCTAGTTCTTTTTCGAAAAATTCTTTGAGTTGTAGTGTGATATCTGCATCTTCAACCGCGTATTCTGTTTGCTTTTCTAAGGCTACAGTCCGCATAGAAAGTTGGTTTTTCCCTTTTTTACCAATCAATTCTGTAATAGAAACTGGCTGATAATTCAGATAGGTTTCTGCCAAAATATCCATACCATGACGCATATCTGGATTGATGAGGTAATGGGCAATCATCGTATCAAAAAGCTTCCCTTTAACAGAAATGTTATAATTGGAAAGTACCTTGATATCGTATTTTATATTTTGTCCGATTTTTTCGATAGTTTCACTTTCAAAAAACGGGTTAAATTCTTCTAAAATTTGTTGGGTTTCTTTTTGGTCTTCAGGAAATGACACATAAAAACCTTTGCCTTTTTCCCATGAAAAGGCGATGCCAATCAATGCTACTTCCAAAGCTTTTAACCCCGTAGTTTCGGTGTCAAAGCAAACCGATTTTTGTTGTAAGAGTTGTTTGAGTAATAATTTTCGAGAAAGAGGTGTTTCTACCGATTGGTAAAAATGATCTGTATTTTCAATAGTATTGAATCCGCTAATTTCTGTTGCTTCAGTTGTATTCCCACTTCCTGGAGTGGCAAATAGGTCGAACTGCATCCCCATCTCAGGCGTCTTCCCTGAAGGGGAATCCTTCTTGTCCTTCTTTATAGGATTACTTGTAGCAGTTTCTTCTTTTGGTGTAAAAGTTTTTATGAGATTGTCTGTCAAACGACGGAATTCCAATTCGCCAAAAATTTCTTTTATTTTAGGAATATCAGGTGTGTTGAGTTCAAAATCTGAAGCATGAAATTCTACCGGAACATCTAGCATAATAGTTGCTAATTTCTTAGAAAGGAGTCCTAACTCGCCATTTGCTTCTACTTTCTCCTTCATTTTACCTTTAAGTTCATGCGTGTTTGCTAATAAACCTTCAATACTTCCGTAAAGACCAATAAATTTCTTTGCAGTTTTGTCTCCAACACCAGGTAGTCCTGGAATATTATCTACTGCATCACCTTTCATGGCTAAAAAATCAATGACTTGTTCTGGTCGTTCTACTTCAAAATTTTTCTGTATTTCTGGTATGCCCCATATATCATAGCCGCCACCAAAACGCGGTTTGTACATAAAAATATTTTCGCTGACGAGTTGAGCAAAATCTTTATCGGGTGTAACCATAAAAGTAGTATAACCTTCTTTTTCTGCTTTTTTGGCAAGGGTGCCGATAATATCATCAGCTTCAAAACCTGGTTTTACAATAATTGGAATATGCATTGCTTTTAAGATACTCTCAATATAGGGTACCGCTATTTTTATAGCTTCTGGCGTTTCATCGCGATTGGCTTTGTATTCAGCATACATTTCTACCCTGTCAACACTACCACCTCTATCAAAACACACCGCTAAATGATCTGGATTTTCACGCTTGATAACATCTAATAATGAGTTCATAAAACCCATAATAGCTGAGGTGTCTAGCCCTTTTGAATTGATTCTAGGGTTTTTAATAAAAGCGTAATACCCTCTAAAGATTAAGGCAAAGGCATCAACTAAAAATAAGCGTTTTTTATCTGACATGGTGGTAATTAGGTAATAGTTAATTCTAAAAATTCAAAGCTACGAAGATTGTTTCATATAGTAATCAGATTTTAGATTCTCATTAGTACCATCTTGAAATTTAGCCATAGTAAAGCCATCATGAATGGAGTAAAATCCAGTTTCTCCTTTTTTATTTAGGGCAATATAACCTATCTGAAAATTTTTATAATTGCTATTGGGCTTGCTTACAATTCTGTCAATAGCTTCCTCGCAAGCTTCTTGAGGTGATTTACCTTGACGCATCAATTCTACAATTAGGAAACTACCCACAGTTTTTAAAACCTCTTCACCTAAGCCTGTAGCCACAGCAGCTCCAATTTCATTATCAACAAATAATCCTGAACCAATAATAGGAGAGTCGCCAACACGTCCTGCCATTTTATAAGCTAACCCGCTAGTGGTACAAGCTCCAGAGATGTCACCGTTTTTGTCCATGGCAAGTATACCTATGGTGTCATGATTTTCTATATTGATAATAGGTTGGTAATTTGATGTTTTTTTCCATGCTTCCCAATCTTTTTTTGAAGCTTCAGTGAGTAAATCTTCAGGTTGAAATCCTTTTTCTATGGCAAATTTTTCTGCACCTTTTCCTGCTAAAATTACATGAGGTGTATCTTCCATTACTTTACGAGCGACAGAAATGGCATGAGTTATGTGTTGCATATAAACAACAGAACCACAATTGCCATGTGTATCCATAATACAAGCATCTAAAGTAACATTACCATCTCTATCAGGTCTGCCACCATTACCAACCGATTGGTTTTTTTTATCGGCTTCAGCAACTTTACAGCCTTGTTCAACGGCATCTAATACCGAATTTCCTTGTTGTAAGGTTTCCCATGCTTTTTCTGTGGATTGCCGTACGTCCCAAGTGGCAATTACTAATGGTAATGATACTTTTATGTTCTCATTTGTAGTTTTCGTGGAAGACGACTTTTCTTTTGAAGTGTTTTCTGCACAAGAGCTAAGTGCTGATCCTACTGCGAGAGCAACTCCAGTTAAGGAAGCATTTTTAATAAAATTTCTACGTTTCATACTTTGTGTTTTAACAGGCTAAATAACTTACCTTAGCAAGGTAATAAAAATGATATAATGAAAATAGAAATTTGCACCAATTCACATGTATCTGCAATGAATGCAGAAAAAGTAGGTGCAGATCGTATTGAACTTTGTGTTGAATTAGCGGTTGGAGGTATTACACCTTCTTATGGGCTGCTAAAAAAAGTAATGAATGATAGTACTATTCTTGTAAATGTATTGATTCGCCCCAGAAGTGGAGATTTCACATATTCTGATGCTGAATTTGAAGCCATGAAGTTAGATATAGAAATTTGTAAAGAATTAGGGTGTAATGGGATAGTTTCAGGAGTGTTACATAAAGATTTCATGATAGATTTAGAACGGACAAAAGCATTGGTTGAGCTGTCAAAACCATTATCCTTTACCTTTCATCGAGCTTTTGACTGGACTGTTGACCCATTTAAAGCTTTAGAACAATTAATTGACTTGGGTGTAGATAGAATCTTAAGTTCAGGGCAAGAAACCAGTGCAGCAAGAGGATTGTCTTTATTAGAACAGTTGCAACAACAAGCAGGAGATAGACTTGTAATTTTACCTGGAGGAGGTATTAATATCGAAACCATAGCACAATTTAAAAAGGCAAACTTAAAAGAAGTACATTTTTCTGCTACGGCATTACATCAAACCATAAAAACACCAAGAGTAACAATGAATAGTACACGTTTTTTTGATGAAACTAAAGTCGCAATTTCAGATGAAGAGAAAATAAAATTGATGATTGATTTGGTTAAATGATTGCTAAAGAATTGGTATATTCATTTTTATATTTTATAGTGTATGCTCCGTTGGATAATTTTTATTGTAACCTATTTGTTGATTGATTTTTATGCTTTTCAAGCATTTAAAACAATATCTAAAAGCAAATGGATGTATATTATTCATTGGGCGATTTCTCTTATAGTATTACTATATTTCACCTATCAGCTAGCGATTGTTTTTGATAATAAGATTGGTTTAAGACTAAGTACCAATAAAGCAATTGGTGTGTTTTTAGTTTTATTTGTACCTAAACTATTTGTGTTGTTTTTTATGTTTGGAGAGGATATTATTAGAACACCACAAGCATTGTTTCGATTGTTAATTCAAGGAGATGCAGCAGGCGGAGCATATTTTCCGTCAAGACGAAAATTTGTAAGTCAACTAGCATTAGGTATTGCAGCTTTGCCTTTTGGAGCATTGTTATACGGTATATTTAAAGGTAAATACAATTATAAAGTATTAAAATACACTTTGGAGTTTGTTGATTTACCCGAAGCTTTTGATGGCTATCAGATTACGCAAATTTCTGATATTCATAGTGGGAGTTTTGATAATCCTACAAAAATTGAATATGGTATAGACTTAATCAACCAGCAAGAGTCTGATTTGATTTTGTTTACGGGAGATTTAGTAAATAATAGAGCTGATGAAATGTTGCCTTGGATAGATACGTTTAAAAAACTCAAAGCTAAAGATGGTAAATATTCTATTTTAGGGAATCATGATTATGGAGATTATATCAAATGGGATAGTGAAAGTGCAAAGATTCAAAATATGAAAGACTTAGAAGAGGTTCATAAACAATTAGGTTTCGATTTGTTGTTAAATGAAAATAGAGTAGTACAAAAGGATAATGACAAAATAAAGTTAATTGGAGTAGAAAACTGGGGAGCAGGTGGTTTTAAAAAAGCTGGAGATCTTGATTTGGCTTCAAAAGGAATTGTAGCTAAAGATTTTAAGATATTGATGAGTCATGACCCGAGTCACTGGGAACAGAAGGTAAAGAATAATGATACGCATTATCATTTAACATTAAGTGGTCATACACATGGAATGCAATTTGGAATAGAAATACCAGGGTGGATTAAATGGAGTCCTGTAAAGTGGCGATATAAATATTGGGCAGGCATTTATGAAGAAGCAGGTCAGTTTTTAAATGTGAATAGAGGTTTTGGTTTTTTGGCTTATCCAGGGCGTGTTGGTATTTGGCCTGAAATAGCGGTTATTACATTAAAAAAGAAACCCAACCCAACCCTTCCCTTAGGAAAGGGCTAGATTAAAAATAGTTTTCATTTATAAGGATAAATTTGTAAACCTAAAAATGTGTATATTTGTAACTGTCAACCCACTAGTTTAAAATTTAAATAAGCTATATATGGCAAAATTTGGTGAATTAATCGGTTCAAGTATTCCGACATTAATAGATTTTTATGCAGATTGGAATGAAAACAATTCAAAGCTTCATAATACGTTGAGAGACGTTGCAATTGCTTTAGGTGATAAGGCTAAAGTGATTAAAATTGATATTGATAAAAATGAAATTTTAGCGAATGCATTGCGTATTAAAGGGAATCCGACCTTTATTATCTACAAAGGAGGAGAAATGAAATGGCGTCAATCTGGAGAACAAGATGCGGGTACTTTGATTAGTTTGGTGCAGCAGTATGTGTAGATGTAGCCCATCCCAACCTTCCCAAGGAGAAGTTAATTCTGATTATAAGTAGTGTTTTTTACTCAATTTTATATATATAATTTTAGTTAAAAAAAATGAGTTTGAATTCTGTATGTCATTCCTACGGAAGCAGGAATCTATTAACCCCTTCCGTCTTTTGATTACATCAAAATCCATCTTCTCTTTTTGGAGAAGGAGCTGATTCTAACTTTAAATTATATCTGTTTAAAAACATATCCTTTTTCACTAAAATGTTCTAAAACTTTAGGTAATACAATCTGAAGTCTACCAAAAGCTTTTACACTATCATGAAATACTATTATACTTCCGTTTTTAGAATTACCAATTACATTGTTTAGACATTTTTCTGCTGTAATACTTGCGTCAAAATCTCCACTTAAGACTGACCACATCATAATTTTGTAATTATACTCAATTAATAGTTTGGTTTGTGAAGGTTTTATTTTTCCATAAGGAGGGCGAAAGATTTGGGATTTGGGATTTGAGATTTGAGATTTTTGAATTAACTTTTCTGTTTTTAAAACAGAATGCAAATACTCTTCCGTATCTGTTTTCCACCCGTTAAGGTGGTTGAAAGTGTGATTACCTATGGTATGATTTTGGTTAATAGTATGTTGAAAAATTTCAGGATATTGCTCTATATTTTTACCAATACAAAAGAAAGTAGCTTTGGCATTATATTTTTGTAGTGTATCTAAAACCCATTCGGTTATTTTTGGTGTAGGACCATCGTCAAAAGTGAGATAAAGCACCTTTTTTTTTGTAGGAAACTTCCATATTTGATTCTGAAACAATCTCGGAATCAAATATGGAAGTTTTACGAGATAAGGTTTCATTTTTTTTGTTCTACAGCCGTCACTCTAATTTATTGTTCCTTTGAATGTTGAACAACGATTAGCGATTTATTATTTTTAAACTTCTGCAATCATCATTCTTGATTCATTACTCATTTTGAATGCAGAACAACGATTAACGATTTCATATTTTTGAATTATTTTTTTTACTCACTACCTAAAACGCCTTCTAAGGATTTTATAGCAGAGATATATCCTTTTTTTAATTCAGTTGCATATTTCTCATCAAATTCATCAGCCATGCTCACTACATTATTATACATCATTAAAGTGCCTTCAATATCAGTATAATGTTGAGAGACATCATAGTCATCAAAAGTTTCATAATATTCAATCCTATCTTGAAAAATGTCTACTAAAGTTTTAGCAACCTTTCTTGCTTTTTCCTTTTTATTAATTTGATAATAATTATCTATATAGCCTAGTATTAATCCGTAATGATCGTAACGTTTAATAGGCATTTTATCGATAGACAAATCTAATATTTCTTCAGCTTTATTATTTTTACCTTCTTTTATTAAGGCTTCAGACAATCTAATCAAACTATTTCTGAATGAAATTCCGTTTTTACGGGTTTCTACATCTACATAAATAGCATCACTATTGCTGTTTTTCCAATCCCATTTCTTTACATTATTGTACATAATTTCTGTATCAATTCGCCCCAAATCTAATACACTTCTAGGTCTGCCATTCTCATCAGTACTTGGTGTTTTGATCGGTACAAATTTATAGGCTAAACCGTCTAATTGTAAGTAATCTTTTAACCAGATATATTCATCATCCGCGTAAGCACCACCAGTAAAGTAGATTGGTCTTTCCCAATTGTTATTTGCCAACATATCTAACATTAAAATACGATGCTTTTGTAAGCCCAATTCATCTATCTCAATATCAATATAGGGTACAATATTAGCCGTGTCTTTAACCGATACAATCTTGTTTTTAAGTACAGCTTCTTTGTCAATAGGTATTCTGATTTTATTGGTAGGATAGTATTTTTCAGGAATACCATCTTCATCTAAATCGATAAAAGTTCTCTTGTCGTCACTAGCTATCCAATTCATAAAAGAACGGATATCCATTACTTTATCTTTAAAAGCGGGATTCGGGATATGATAAACCACATCTAGTGAGCCAGTTCTGTATTGATTGTGTGTCAATTGCCCAGGAATTGGGTCTGCCTTATAGGTTTTGCGTTTTTGTTGATCTATATACCAATCGGTTGCAAATAAACTGGTATTTACCAATTTAATATCTGTTCTGTAATTTTCAACTTCTTGCATATACCACAATGGAAACGTATCATTATCACCAATGGTAAACATAATGGCATTGTCTTGACAAGAATCTAAATAGGCCTTTGCATTGTTACGTGTTGCATATTTATTAGAGCGGTCATGGTCATCCCAATTTTCTGATGCCATTAATGTTGGTACGGCTAATAAGCATAATGCAGTTGTGCCAATTGCCAATGTCTTGGGATTGATTTTATCTTTAAATTGTTGATACAATGCCAAAACACCAAACCCTATCCAAATTGCAAAAACATAAAAGGAGCCTACCACAGCATAATCACGTTCGCGAGGTTCAAAAGGTTTCGGATTGGTATAAAAAATAATGGCTAATCCTGTAAAAGCAAAAAATAAGAAGAGGATATAGGCATTTTTTTTATCAAACTTCACATGATATAAAAGACCAATAATTCCTAAAATTAATGGTAGAAAATAATAAGTGTTTCGTCCTTTGTTGTTTTTCATTTCATCAGGAAGATTGTCTTGAGAGCCTAAACGCATTTCATCAATAAAATTGATGCCACTTAGCCAATTACCATGCGTGTCTAAATTACCTTGAATATCATCTTGGCGACCAGTAAAATTCCACATAAAATACCTGCCATACATGTACCCGAACTGAAACTGTATCATAAAACTTAGGTTTTCACCAAAAGTTGGTCGGCGATTACTTTTTGGCGAAATACCAGCAATAGATTTGTAATTTGCAATAATACTAGGATTCGGATCTACCATTCTAGGGATAAAACCTTTGTGCTTGTCAGTATAATTTATACGAGTGTTTTTGTATCTATTTACAATAACATATTTTCCTGTTTTTTCATCCTTTTCATATTTTGGTTTGTCATCACTGTAAGGGTCATTTTTGTCTTGTTCTCTAGTTTCAGAGTAATAAGAGCCGTAAAAAACATTGGCATCACCATATTGTTCTCTATTATAATAAGCCAATAATTCTCTTGCACTTGAAGGATTATTTTCGTTAATAGTCGTGTTTGCATTGGCTCTAATAGGTAGCATTATCCATGAAGAGAAACCGATCATTACAAATAATAAACATAAAATAATGAGGTTGGCATTTACCAAGTTTTTCTTTCTAGTGTATTTAATTGCAAAATAAAATACTGCAATGAGTACTAAGCCAGCAATGATACTCCCTGAGTTAAAAGGCATGCTCATAGAGTTTACAAAAAACAATTCTGAAGCACTAAAAAAGGCTAATGTGTAGGGAAATAGAAATTTAAATACAAAGGCCAATACTAAAATGGCGACTATATTGGCTATAATGAATTTTTTTGAAGTAATATCTTGATATCTTTTATAAAAATAAATAAATACAATGGCAGGAATTACCAGTAAAGAAAGAATGTGCACACCGAATGATAGGCCAACAACAAAAGCAATAAGCAATAGCCATTTATGACCTCGGGGTTTGTCCATTTCGGTTTCCCAACGTAAGCCTAGCCAAAATAATAATGCCATTAAAAAAGAAGACATGGCATAAACTTCAGCTTCAACAGCACTGTACCAAAAACTATCAGAAAAAGTATAAGCTAAGGCACCAACCAATCCGCTACCTAGTATTGCAATTGAGTTGCTAAAGTTTAGATTTTCAGTCTCTTTTGCAATCACTTTTTTAGCTAAAATGGTAATGGTCCAAAATAGAAAGAGAATAGTAAAAGCACTTGCAACAGCAGACATCATATTTGTCATTTTGGCTATTTGAGAAGTGTCAGTAGTAAACATAGCGAAAAATGCACCTAGTATTTGAAATAACGGAGCTCCAGGAGGGTGACCAACTTCTAATTTTACAGCTGTAGAAATATATTCACCAACATCCCAATAACTTACTGTAGGCTCAACAGTGAGTGTGTAGGTAATTAAGGCAATAATAAAAGTTGCCCATCCGGTGATGGTATTCCACTTTTTATAGTCGAAATGCGTCATGGTTGTTCTCTAAATTTATGAAATTTGTATCAATTTATGAATTAATTCTTCTGTTTTTAATAAGAAGTTTCATTAATTTTATTGGGCGAATTTACTAAATATATATTGAATATTCTTGATGAAGTATGGGAGTTGAAAAGAATAGATATTAAAACTTTGTTAAAGTTCGCTATAAATTCTTTTCAAAAAGTTTGTGAGATTAAAACTTTACTTTAAATTTGCACCCTTCTTAGCAAAATAGCTTAAGAAAATTATTGTCCCATGGTGTAATTGGTAACACACCGGTTTTTGGTACCGACATTCAAGGTTCGAGTCCTTGTGGGACAACAGAGTTGTACAAATGCTTTCTTTTTTAGGAGGCATTTTTTGTTTTAAAACAAATTGTCTTAAGTAGTCTCTCTAATAATCAAACTAGTTTCAATTACTTTAGTTTTAAATGCTGAAGATTTATTATTGAGTCTTTCAATAAGTGTATTGACAGATTGTTTACCAATTTCAAGAGCATTTTGATCAATAGTTGTTAAACAAGGATAGGATAATCTTGAAATTTTATCATCAGCAAATCCTATAATAGAAATGTCTTTCGGAATATTGTACCCTTTTTGGTGTGCTATTTTTAACGCAGTTACTGCAGAAACATTATCAGTAGTTAAAATACCATCAAGATTTTTATGTTTTGTAAATAATGAAGATATAGCAGTTTCGTATTCTGCTTTATTGTGAATATTTACTATAAGAGTTTTGTTTTTATAATTGACATTATTTTCTAATGCTTTTTTATAGCCATTGGCTCTTTGCTTGCCAATATTTAAATCGGTTAAAGAGCTGATTAAAGCAATTTTTTTACGTCCTTGTTTTATCAAGTAATTTGCCGCATTAAAAGTAGCTTCAAAATCATCTATAATAACTTTGTCACAATCAATTTTATAGGTAACTCTATCAAACATTACTATTGGATAGCCTTGTTGAATGATATTTTTAAAATGATTGCTATGTTTTTTACTTTGTGTTTCTTTTGCAATAGAAAGGATAAACCCATCTACACTACCGTCACTCAATAATTCTAAACTTTGTAGTTCTTTTTTATATTTATTGTTAGACAGACAGATGATAATTTGGTATCCATTTTTATTAGCTTCATCTTCAATACCCAATAAAACTTTAGAAAAAAAATAATTTAAAATATTAGGTATAATTACACCTATAGTTTTGGTTTGGCTATTTTTTAAACTTAACGCCATTCTGTTAGGGCGGTAATTGCGTTTTTTTGCAAGAGCTTGAACTCTAGCAATAGTTTTCTCATTTATTTCATAACTATTCTTTAAAGCTTTTGATACTGTGGAGATAGACAAATTTAGCTCATTGGCTAATTGTTTTAATGTGGTTTTGTTATTCATATAAATGATGAAGACTTCATATTTTTATCCAAAAGTAATAAAATACAAGCATTTAAACTCTAAATAAGTATTGAGATTTTATGAAGAGAGTTGAAAATGTACTAAATTTAGCTAGGCGTTAGATCTACTTGTCGGTAAAGCAGGTTCTTCTGTAATTTAAGTGAATAGCGGAAAGTTTAATCGAAAAGAATTCCTCTAGGCTCTGCCTCGAGGTTTCCGATTCACCTCTCCTTGGGAGAGGTCGAAACTGCCTTTCTGTAGTTTCGGGTGAGGTAAAATACCAAATTTTGATTTTTGACCCTAAGGTCAAAGCTTGTGCCCAGCTTGACTGGGTATGAAACTAGCGAAATACCCCTATGGCTTGCCTCGGGGTAGTTGGTTTCAAGAAATTTTTTATTTTTAAAGTAAAAACTCAATTTAAGCAAAAAAGAGATCCTCTAATTGCTTAAATCGAGTTTGGGTTTTTTTCAACAACTCCCTAGACAAAAGTAGGAAGTATTAACCTTGTCAGCCTGAAATTAAATTTTAAAAGTAATTACGGGTCTTAATGCATGGTTTGCTAATTCTTTACTAATACTTTCATTGAATAATTGTGATAAACCACTTCTGCCATGCGTATTAATAGCAATAATATCAGCACCAATATTTTTACCAAAATTTAAAATACCTTCCTCAATAGTTGTGTCATTATAAGTATTTAAAGTGTAGTTTTTAATCTTAGCGTCAATAAGGTAATTATTTAAACGGTTATTTGTAGCTTGTGTTGTCTTAAAATTATGAGGAGTATTAATATATAGTAGATGTAATTTTGCTTTAAAAAGATTTGCAAAATCAATTACATTTTGAAAAGATTTTCTACTTTTTGCACCAAAATCTGAAGCGAAAATAATATCGTTAATTTCAAATTTTTTCACATCTTGTTTAATGACTAAAACAGGTATTTTAGAATGTCTAACGACTTTTTCTGTATTAGAGCCTACTAACATTTCTTTTAATCCTGTTGCTCCTTGAGAGCCCATTACAATTAAATCGGCTTTGTATTTTTTACTTTCTTGAATAACGCCATCAAATGTTTTGTGAAATTTAACATCTTCAGTTAATTTAATACCTTTAAAAAAAGGTAATTTTTTAATTTTTTCAAATTTCTTATGAATGGTTTTCATGTAAAATATGGCTTGTGCACCACCTTTCAGATTGTTATTATCAAGAGGGTCAATGGTCGCAGAAGGTATGTCTAACATGTGCAATAGTATAATTTCACTATTCGTTTTTTTTGCAATAGTTGCAGCTGCTTTACAAGCATATTTAGCTTCGTCAGAAAAATCGATTGGGACTAGTATGGTTTTCATAATTTTGAGTTTTTAGGTTTAAAATCTTTTACAAGTTACTATTTATAACGATAAAAATCAATGATTCTTGTCATTGTGGAATATAGTTTATATATTTGCATTCGAAAATAAAGGTATTTAAGGAATGAAGGGGACGAAAAGTCTCCTTTTTTTATATAAAAGAAGTGAGAAGTATTGTTGAGAAATTAGTTGAGGAAGCCATTCAAGAAAATCCAAAATTATTTTTAATTGATTTGAAAATATCATCTGACAATACAATTGTTGTTGTAGTTGATGGAGATGAAGGCGTTACAGTTAAAGAGTGTATACGAATTAGTAGGCATGTTGAACATAATTTAGATAGAGAAACTACTGATTTTTCTTTAGAAGTTAGTTCTCCTGGTTTAACAGAACCTTTAGTAAATAAAAGACAGTATAAAAAGAATTTAGGTAAAAAATTAGCCATAAAAACAGCAGTAGAAAATTTTGAAGGCGAGCTTGTAAAAGTAGCTGCTAATGAAATTACCTTAGAATGGAAAGCAAGAGAACCTAAGCCAATAGGTAAAGGAAAAGTAACTGTAGTTAAAACGGTAGTTTTATCATACGGAACTATAAAACAAGCAAAAGTGAAATTAAAATTTTAATTGAAGAGAGAATGGAGAACATCGCATTAATAGAATCTTTTTCTGAATTTAAAGACGATAAAAGTATTGATAGAGTAACACTTATGTCAATACTAGAAGAAGTGTTTAGAGCTGCATTGAAAAGAAAATATGGATCTGATGATAATTTTGATATTATTATAAATCCTGATAAAGGAGATTTAGAAATATGGAGAAATAGAGTTGTTGTTAATGATGGAGAGGTGGAAGATGAAAATGCTGAAATAGAATTGACAGAGGCTATAAAAATAGAACCAGATTTTGAAGTAGGTGAAGATGTGTCTGAAGAGGTTAAGTTAGAACATTTAGGTAGAAGAGCTATTTTAGCTTTACGTCAGAATTTGATTTCTAAAATACATGAACATGATAATACAAATATCTTTAAGCATTTTAAAGAATTAGAAGGTGAAATTTATAGTGCAGAAGTACATCATATTAGACATAATGCAATCATTTTATTAGATGATGATGGTAATGAACTAATTTTACCAAAAAGTGAGCAGATTAGATCTGATTATTTTAGAAAAGGAGAATCTGTAAGAGGTATTATTAAGATGGTTGAATTACGTGGAAATAAACCAGCGATAATAATGTCTAGAACAGCCCCTGAATTTTTAGTAAAATTATTTGAGCAAGAAATTCCTGAAGTATTTGACGGTTTAATAACTATTGAACGTGTAGCCAGAATACCAGGTGAAAAAGCCAAAGTGGCTGTAGATTCTTATGACGATAGAATTGACCCTGTAGGGGCTTGTGTAGGTATGAAAGGTTCTCGTATTCACGGTATTGTCCGTGAGTTAGGGAATGAAAATATTGATGTAATTAATTATACTAAAAACGATCAAATTTTTATTGCTAGAGCTCTAAGTCCTGCAAAAGTAACTTCTATGGAAATTAAAGAAGTTGCTGAAGGAGAAAAACCAAGAGTAGACGTATATTTAAAACCAGATCAGGTTTCTAAAGCAATTGGTAAAGGTGGTGTTAATATACGCTTAGCAAGTCAATTGACAGGCTATGAGTTAGATGTTCAAAGAGAAGGTCTTGCTGATGAAGATGTAGAATTGACTGAATTTTCTGATGAAATAGAAGCTTGGGTAATTACAGAATTTAAAAACATAGGTTTAGATACAGCTAAAAGTGTATTAGATTTAGATGTGACAGAACTTGTTAAAAGAACAGATTTAGAAGAGGAAACTATTTTAGATGTTCAACGTATATTAAGAGAAGAATTTGAAGATTAAACTTCAGTTAAAAAGTAGAAAATTATAATAATTATATGGCTGAGACCAAAACATTGAGGCTTAATAAAGTTTTAAGAGAATTAAACATTTCTCTAGATAGAGCTGTAGAACATCTTTCAAGCAAAGGCTTTGAAATAGAAGCTAGACCTACAACTAAAATATCTGGAGAGGTATATAATGTGCTTTTAGATGAATTTCAAACTGATAAAAGTAAAAAGGTAGCCTCAAAAGAGGTTGGTGAAGAAAAACGTAAAGAGAAAGAAGCCTTACGTATTGCTCAAGAAAAAGAGCAAGAACAAAAACGTTTGGAAGAAGAAGCTAAGAAAGAAGTTTTTAAAACTGAATCTGAAAAGTTAACAGGCATTAAAAAAGTTGGTAAGATAGATCTTGATGCTAAAAAACCTGCTAAAGAAGAAGTTGTACAAAAAGAAGAGGTAATTTCTAAGAAAGAAGTAGCACCAAAAAAGGTTAAAGAAGAAATTAAAGAAGAAATTAAAGAAGTAGTTAAAGAAGAATCAACTGAACCAAAAAAAATAGTCACTAAATATCAAAAATTAACTGGACCAAAACAAGTTGGGGAGAAAATTGATTTGAAACAATTTGAAAAACCAAAGAAAAAACCTGTAGAGAAAAAACCAGTTAGTGATGCCAACAAGAAAAAAAGAAAACGTATAAGTAGTTCTTCTGGAAGACCACCTTTTGGAGGTCAAAGAAGAGGTGCGTTTAAACCAGGCGGTAATGCAGGTAAAGGTAGAGGTAGAAAAAATATAGTTAAAGTTGAGCCTTCAGAAGAAGATGTTCAAAAACAAATTAGAGAAACCTTAGAAAAACTTCAAGGGAAGTCTAAAAAAGGAAAAGGGGCAAGATATAGAAGAGAGAAAAGAGATTTACACCGTCAGCAATCTGAAATAGACTTAGAAATTCAACATGCAGAAAGCAAGATATTAAAAGCCACAGAATTTGTAACAGCAAGTGAATTGGCTACAATGATGAGTGTTTCTGTTACAGAAATTATATCAGCTTGCATGTCTTTGGGTATGATGGTAACAATGAATCAGCGTTTAGATGCTGAAACATTGACTATCGTAGCTGAAGAATTTGGGTTTAAAGTAGAGTTTGTTAGTGCTGAGGTAGAAGAATCTATTGAAGAAATAGAAGATAAACCTGAAGATTTAAGACCTAGAGCACCTATTGTTACTGTGATGGGTCACGTAGATCATGGAAAAACATCATTGCTTGATTATATTAGAAAAGCAAATGTTATTGGAGGAGAGTCAGGAGGTATTACACAGCACATTGGTGCTTATGGTGTAACCTTACCTGATGGTCAAAAAATAGCATTCTTAGATACACCTGGTCACGAAGCCTTTACGGCTATGCGTGCTCGTGGTGCTCAAGTTACTGATATTGTTATTGTTGTAATTGCAGCAGACGATTCTATAATGCCACAAACTAAAGAAGCTATCAGTCATGCTCAGGCTGCTGGAGTTCCTATAGTATTTGCTATTAATAAAATAGATAAACCTGATGCTAACCCTGAAAAAGTAAAAGAAGAATTAGCACAAATGAATTTATTAGTAGAAGATTGGGGAGGTAAAGTACAATCTCATGATATTTCTGCAAAGACAGGTCTTGGTGTTGACGAACTATTAGAAAAAGTAATGCTAGAAGCTGAATTATTAGAGCTGAAAGCAAATCCAAATAAAAATGCTATCGGTACTGTAGTAGAGGCATTGTTAGATAAAGGTAAAGGATATGTTTCTACTATTTTAGTAGAGGCAGGGACCTTAAAAATAGGCGACTATATGCTTGCTGGTAAACATAGTGGTAAAGTAAAAGCCATGCATGATGAGCGAGGTAATAGTATTAAAGTAGCAGTACCTTCTACTCCTGTTTCTATTTTAGGTTTGGACGGAGCTCCACAAGCAGGAGATAAGTTTAGAGTCTTTGATGACGAACGTGAAGCAAAACAAATTGCGGCAAAAAGAGATCAATTACAACGTGAACAATCAGTTAGAACACAACGTCATATTACATTAGACGAGATTGGACGTAGAATTGCTTTAGGAGGCTTTAAAGAGTTAAATATTATCCTTAAAGGAGATGTTGATGGTTCTGTTGAAGCATTGACAGATTCATTACAAAAATTATCTACTGAAGAAATTCAGGTAAATATTATCCATAAAGGGGTAGGTGCAATTACAGAATCTGATGTGTTATTAGCCTCAGCTTCTGAAGCTATTATTATTGGTTTTAATGTAAGACCGTCAGCAAATGCACGAATGTTAGCAGATAAAGAAGAAATTGACATTAGAAATTATTCTATTATTTATAAGGTAATTGATGAAATTAAAGACGCTATGGAAGGGATGTTATCTCCAGACATGGTAGAAGAAATTACAGGAACTGCAGAAATTAGAGAGACGTATAAAATTTCTAAAGTAGGTACTATTGCAGGATGTATGGTAACTGATGGTAAGATATTTAGAAATTCTAAGATTAGAATTATTAGAGATAGTGTAGTCGTTTTTGATGGCGAATTGGCTTCACTAAAGCGTTTTAAAGATGATGCCAAAGAAGTAGCTAAAGGTTATGACTGTGGTTTGCAAATTAAAAACTATAATGATATTAAAGAATTAGATGTCATTGAAGCCTATCAAGAAGTGGCTGTTAAAAAGAAATTGAAGTAATAGAACTTACAAATAGTTAATACAATAAAAAAATATCCGCTTTTAAAGCTACCGTCTGGACACAAATATATTTGATATATTGTGAGATAAAATGCAGACAAGACATTTTAATGATTTAAAAGACAAGCGATTGTTGAATAGAGGTAATTCTATTCTCAATCGCTT
>Ga0256834_1001263_pt1 | contig 17540 bp, 13 predicted proteins | sample 4281140metaG_FD_190536 | JGI IMG/M metagenome (GOLD analysis project Ga0256834, IMG submission 190536) | Hydrothermal vent microbial communities from East Pacific Rise, Pacific Ocean - 4281-140 | ecosystem: Environmental > Aquatic > Marine > Hydrothermal vents | place: Pacific Ocean: East...
GGTGCCGCCCTGTGCGGTGGGAATCAGGTTCACATAGCTTTCGGTAACCGGCTCACCGCCTTCGGGCAGCCAGAGCAGCGCCCAGTCGGCCGCTTCGTCCGTACTGGCCATGCTGCCGGTAAAAGGGGCCTCCGGCAACATTTCAAAGCCTTGCAGCGCATCCAGCAGATAGTCCTTCAAGCCATCGGCATACTGCCATTCCTCGCTTTCCCCGCTCCTTTCGTCGCTAAAGCGCACATGCAGGCCGGGGCAAAGCACCGCCTTGGCCCGCAATACATGCTTGAGCTGGCGAATGCTGAATTTGGGGCTGTCGAAAAACTGCACATCCGGCCAGAAGCGAATGCGGGTGCCGGTGTTCTGTTTGCCTACCTTGCCTACCACTTCGAGATCGGAAACCTTTTCACCATTGGCGAAGGCGATGTTGTATTCCTTGCCGTCGCGTTTGACCCAAACCTCAAGATGCCGTGACAAGGCGTTCACCACGGACACGCCCACGCCATGCAAACCACCGGAAAACTGGTAGGACTTGTTGGAAAACTTTCCACCCGCATGCAGCTTGCACAGAATGACCTCCACCCCCGGAACGCCTTCTTCCGGGTGAAGATCCACCGGCATGCCCCGCCCGTCATCCAAAACCTCCAGAGAACCGTCCTTGTACAGCTTGACCTCAATCTTGCTGGCGTACCCGGCGAGCGCCTCATCCACGCTGTTGTCGATGACTTCCTGCGCCAGATGGTTGGGACGGGTAGTGTCCGTATACATTCCCGGGCGCTTGCGCACCGGCTCCAGGCCACTGAGTACTTCTATGGCTGAGGCATTGTAGCTAGTCATCATTGGTCCAGTTGTCAAAAGGGTTGAGCTGCTCAAACAGTCCTTTCACTGCCTGTTCTATCTGATAGCGCTCTCGCGGTACGCCTCCAGTGCAAAAAACGTCTTTTGCCAGCTCCTTGCGATACGCGCTCCTGGCGCCGCCGATTTCCTTCCATTTCGGCGTCTTCACCTCGCGTACGGCTGGCTTGCGCCGGGGATTGCCATAGGCGTAGATGACATATTCTTCCGTTCCGCAGCGAAGTCCCTCGAACGTGGCGGTATAACCGCCGGCAGTGGAGCGGATGAGCAGCCAGTATCGCACCACATAATCCTTGTCTGAGACGTTCAGGGTGTTCATATCCAGAAAAGCGCGCTGGTTTTTCGGCAGGGAATCGACCCGCACCGATGTCCAGGCATCATCACCCGGCAGCGGCGGAACCCCGGAAAAACGCTCCTTCCATTCCTTTGGGTTCGCCTCAAAGTCATCCTGCTCGCCCGTGAGCTCCTCATACCTGTCGGTAGGCGCGCCATGCGACAGACCCATTGCAAAAAGCAACAGCGCCAGAAAAACCACTTGTTTCATGCCCACACAGACTTACCCTTGGATCCGTACTCAAGGGCGAGAGTTTACAACCCCCGCCAGGAATTGAACATAGCCGTAAGATGAATTCCGCGAGGATTCTGCGCATTGATATTGCAGACAAGCGCACAGTGGGGTAATTTGCAGCCTGCAATCAAACTACCCGCCTCCTGATTCATGCGACAATTTCCGATATGAGTAGAAAAAAGCCCGAAAATCTCAGTTTTGAAGAAGCCCTGAGCGAACTGGAAACCCTGGTGGATCACCTGGAGCAAGGGGAGATTTCCCTGGAGGATTCCCTGAAATCCTTCGAGCGCGGCGTGGCCCTCACCCGTAGCTGTCAGCAGGCGTTGTCGGAAGCGGAACAGAAGGTTCGCATCCTGAACGAAAAAACACTGGACGCGGAAGCGGAAGCTTTTGACGCCGATGCCCCAGACTGACCCGGATTTCATCGCCTTTGCCAACCAATGTGCAAGCCGGGTCGAAAATGCCCTGGGCGCGCACTTGCCGGCGGAGGACATTGCGCCCCAAAGCCTGCATCAGGCCATGCGCTATGCCACTTTTAATGGCGGAAAGCGGGTACGGCCCTTGCTGGTATACGCCAGCGGGCTGGCCTGTGGCGGCGAGCTGCCAGCCCTGGATGCTTCCGCCTGCGCGGTGGAGCTGATCCACAGCTATTCCCTGGTGCATGACGATCTGCCCGCCATGGACAACGATGACCTGCGCCGCGGCAAGCCCACCTGCCACAAGGCCTATGATGAAGCCACCGCCGTGCTGGTGGGTGACGCCCTGCAGTCACTGGCTTTCGAAATCCTGGCCAGGCCGGTGGCGGATATTTCACCCGGGACACAGTTGCAAATGATTCAGATCCTGGCCAACACCAGCGGCTCCCGCGGCATGGCCGGGGGACAGGCCATGGACATCAACGGCGTCGGCCAGGAAATGTCCCTGCCCGAGCTGGAGATCATGCACATTCACAAGACCGGCGCCCTGATTCACGCCAGCGTTCAGCTCGGCGCCCTGTCCGCCGGTGGCAGCCCGGAGCAGGTGGCGAAACTGGAGCATTTCGCCAAGGCGATAGGACTTGCGTTCCAGGTGCAGGACGACATCCTCGACATCACCACGGATACCCGCACCCTGGGAAAAACCCAGGGGAAGGACGCCGCCGACAACAAGCCCACCTACCCGGCGCTGCTGGGGCTGGATGGCGCCAGACAGAAGGCCCAGGAGCTTTTGGAGGAAGCGCTGGACGCATTGGCCCACTTCGGCGCCTCCGCCCGTCATTTGCGCCGGCTGGCCGACTATGTGGTGGGCAGAACATATTAGTACCAACGCAGCGCGGCTCCATGGATCCCTCCGGAACACCTACTGAACCGACACCCATTCCCAATCCGCCACAAGGTTATTCAGATTTCCCTTATACAGCGCAGCAGGCTAAAATGCGCGGCTACCATTTCGACCTGAATAGCCTGATGACCAGTCACTGCAATACCACTCCCTCGGAAATCGAAGACGTACAGGGCAGCGCCGACACCCGCCAGATCGCCATCAACCGCGTCGGGATCAAGGACATCCGCCACCCGGTGCGGGTCAAGGATCGCAGTGAAGGGGAGCAGCACACGGTCGCCAGTTTCAACATGTATGTGTTCCTGCCGCACAACTTCAAGGGCACGCATATGTCCCGCTTCGTGGCGATTCTGAACAACCACGAACGGGAGATCTCCATCAGCTCCTTCAAGGACATGCTGGTGGAAATGGTGCAGCGTCTGGAATCGGAAGCCGGGCATATCGAAATGACCTTCCCCTTTTTCATCAACAAGACCGCTCCGGTCTCGGGTGTGCAAAGCCTTATGGATTATGAGGTGACCCTGATCGGGGAAGTGGAGAACGGCGAACCCCGCATGTTCACCCGGGTTGTGGTGCCCGTCACCAGTCTTTGCCCCTGTTCAAAGTCGATTTCCGACCGCGGCGCGCACAACCAGCGTTCCCACGTTACGGTTACCGTGAACGCCGACGATTTCCTGTGGATCGAGGAAATCATCGAACTGGTGGAAAAAGAGGCTTCCAGCGAACTGTACAGCCTGCTGAAGCGGCCGGATGAAAAATTCATCACCGAGCGCGCCTACGACAATCCCAAGTTTGTGGAAGACGTGGTGCGGGACGTGGCGGGCAGGCTGAACGAAGACCCGCGCATTCGCTCCTATGTGGTGGAAGCGGAAAACTTCGAGTCCATCCACAACCATTCGGCCTATGCGCGGATCGAGAAGCCCTGAGCAGGTTTTTCTATAGCGCCGCCATCTGCGCCGCTTCCTCCACATCCACAGACACCAGGCGGGAAACGCCGGGTTCGCTCATGGTGACGCCCAGCAACTGATTGGACATGGCCATGGTGACCTTGTTGTGGGTGATGAAGATAAACTGCACGGTGTCGGACATCTCCTTGACCAACTCGCAAAAGCGCCCCACATTGGCGTCATCCAGGGGGGCGTCCACCTCGTCCAGCATGCAGAAAGGCGCGGGATTGAGCTGGAAGATGGAGAACACCAGGGCCACCGCAGACAGGGCTTTTTCTCCGCCGGAAAGCAGGTGAATGCTGGAATTGCGCTTGCCCGGCGGGCGGGCCATGATCGCCACGCCGGCATCCAGGGGGTCTTCGCCCACCAGTTCCAGATAGGCATGGCCACCGCCGAACAGCTTCGGAAACATGGCCTTGAGACCGGAATTGACCTTGTCGAAGGTTTCCTTGAACCGGGTGCGGGTTTCCCTGTCGATTTTGCGGATGGCCTCTTCCAGGGTTTCCAGAGAGCTGGTGACATCGGCATGCTGGGCGTCGATATATTCCATGCGCTCCTTTTGCTCGCGGAATTCATCGATGGCGGCCAGGTTGATGGGCCCAAGCCGCTGAATGCGCCTGGCCAGGGTTTCCGAACGCTCCGTCCAGGCCTGCACATCGGCGTCCGGATCAAGATTCCCCTCCAGCGTCTCACGCGCCATTCCGGTTTGCTGCAATTGCTCTTCCAGGGTGGTGATGCGCACCACCACTTCCTGACGGGAAAGATTGGCCTGATTGAGCTTCTCCCGCTGCGCCTGCACCTGCTCTTCCGCCTGATGGCGCTCCCTGTCCAGTTCACGCAGGCGATGGTCGATGGCCTCCAGGGCTTTTCGCGCCTGGTTCAGCTCCGCTTCCACGCCAATGCGTTTCTGCAGCAATTCCTCCAGCTGCTGTTGCTGTTCCTGCAGCGGTTCATCACCCTGCTCCAATTGTTCCTGCAATATCCGGCAACGCTCCTCATACTGGGCAAGCTGCTGCCGGCTGCGCGCGATGCCATCACGCAGCGATTGCTCGGAAGTACGCATGGATTCCACCCGCAGGGCGATCTGGTGCGCTTCACTGTGCGCCTGCCGCGCTGCTTCCCTGGCATCCGCAAGCTCCTTTTGCAGGCGTTCGCGCCGGGCGGCAAGCTGCTCCCGCTGCACGCCGAATACTTCCATTTGCTCCAGGGCGCGGTGCAGGCGCAGGCGGGCTTCTTCCATGCCCTGTTTGTCCGTCTCCAGCTGGGCGCGGATTTCTTCCATGTCCTGGCTCAGGGCTTCCACCCGCTGGCGGATATGGTCGGCGCGGGCGCGCTTGCCGCTCAACTGCGCCTGAATATCCGCAATCTCCTTGCTCACCCGCTCCAAGGCCTGTTGCTGCTCCACCCGCCGCTGTTCCTGCTCCGCCAGGCCCTTGCGTCCTTCCGCCAGTTCCTGGTTCAGGGATTCGACCAAAGGTTCCAGCTCATCGATGCGGGCGGCCAGCTCACGGATTTCCTGCTCCCTGGCCAGCATCCCGGCGCTGGCGTCGCCTTTTTCCAGCTGCAACCAGCCGTTGCCCAGGCACAACCCTTCCGGCGTCACTACCCGTTCACCGGCGGCCAGGGTTTTACGCACAGCCATGGCTTCCTCCGCGGTTTGCGCCATGCGCACATTCCCCAGGAGACGGCGCAGCGGATCCGGGCCGCGCACCACGGCGGCCAGACTGCCCGGCTTTTCCCCAACGCCGGCGGAGCTGTTTTCAAACAGATGCAGATGGCCGGAGCGCAATGCGCCCAGCCTGGGGGCTAGGGCTTCCAGGTCGTCCACCAGCAAGCCCTGCAGGCGCTCGCCCAGCACCGCCTCCACCGCCAGTTGCCATTGCGGCTCGACTTCCAGTTGTTCCAGCACCCGCCGGGCGCTGCTCAAGCCGGCGTCGGCAAGCCAGGCGCTGAAGACCTCGTCATCCTCCCCCAGGGCGGATTGTTGCAGAGTTTGCAGGGAAACCAGGCGGCCCCGCGCAGTTTCCAGTTCGGAGCGGGCATCGGCCAGGGCCTGCTGCTTTTGCTCCAGGGCATTGCGAATGCTGGAAATCGCTTCATGTATTTCCTCTGAAGATTCTCGTAGCTCTTCAAGGATACTCGTTTTTTCTTGCTCTCTCCCTTCCAGCTCCCCGATCTCCGCCTGCAGCTTCAGATCAGTGAGGGTCTGCCGCTCGTGTTCCAGTTTTTGCAAGCGGCGCTTGCGTTGTGATTCCTGCTGCTCAAGCTGGTTGATCAGCGCACGCTCCACCTGGGCGGTCTGCGCCGGTTCTGTAGCAGTGGCGTTGAACTGATCCCATTCAGCCTGCCATTCCTGCATGGCCTGCTCCGCCTTGAGCTGGTTTTGCGCATACTCCTCCGCCCGGGCGCGCGCCAACTCCAGTTCCGGCTGATCCTGCATCAGGGTTTGCGCCATCTGTTGCAGCTTGCCTTCATCCTGGGAGCGGTGAGCACGCGCCTCCTCCAGCGCCTGTTGGGCGCGCTGCAGTTCGGCCTGATTGCGCTGACGGGATTCCCGGGCGTATTGGATCGCTTCTTCGAGACGGGCGATATCCGCGCCGGCCGCATAGAAACGTCCCTGTACTTCGTTGAAGACCTCGTTGGCGTCATTGTGCGCCTCGCGCTGCTTCTCAATTTCACTTTCCGTGCGCCGTTGATGCGCCAGGGCTTCTTCGAAACGGTTCTTTTGCTCTGCAATCAGCCGGTCTTTCTGTTGCAACTGCGCTTCCAGGCGCTTGAGACGCAACAGCAACAGCTCCGCATTGACCTGCCGCTCCTCGGTTTTGAGGGTTTTGTATTTCTCGGCGGTAGCCGCCTGACGCTCGAGATGGCGCAGCTGTTTTTCGATTTCATCACGCAAATCGGTAAGGCGCTCCAGGTTCTCTCGGGTATGGCGGATGCGATTCTCGGTTTCGCGCCGCCTCTCCTTGTATTTGGATATGCCGGCAGCTTCTTCCAGATACACCCGCAACTCTTCCGGGCGGGATTCGATCACCCGGGAAATCATGCCCTGCTCGATAATGGCGTAGCTGCGCGGCCCCAGGCCGGTGCCCAGAAACAGGTCGGTAATGTCCCGGCGGCGACAGCGCACCCCGTTCAAGAAGTAGGCGGAATGACCATCCCGGGTCACCTGGCGGCGGACGGAAATGCTGTTGTACTGGGCATACTGCCCCCCGGCCTTGCCGTCGCTGTTGTCGAAGATCAGCTCGACGCTGGCCACCCCCACGGGCTTGCGCGCGCTGGAGCCATTGAATATGACATCCGCCATGGATTCACCACGCAGCATTTTGGCGGAGCTTTCACCCATCACCCAGCGCACGGCATCGATAACATTGGACTTGCCACAACCATTGGGACCGACCACCCCCACCAGACTGCTGGGGAAAGGCACGGTCGTGGGATCAACAAAAGACTTGAAACCTGCTATTTTGATTTTTTCCAGACGCATGGGGCGCAAAGATACAGGAATCGAGGGGTTGTAGACAAGTGTTATATATACGGCAGACTACATTGAAAATATCTTACTACCCATTGTTTTATATATTTATTAACCCGGCGACAATATATGCCATATTCAGCCGTCGTACGCTGGTTTTCGGAAAAAAAACAAGCGCATCGATAACAGCGCATGGAAACGCTTTCCCGGCAGTGCCAACCCCGCCCTATGGCGCTATAATTCCGCCATCAGAATCCTTCGAGAACAGCACCATGCCCAGCCAACCCAGCAAAAAACTGGAAACCTTCGACAATCCCCAGCCCCAGCGCGATTACTGCATCCGCATTCGCATTCCCGAATTCACCTGCCTGTGCCCCAAGACCGGGCAGCCGGATTTCGCCACCTTGCATCTGGAATATATTCCCGACCGGCTTTGCGTGGAGCTGAAGGCACTGAAAATGTACGTCTGGTCTTTCCGCGACGAAGGCGCTTTCCATGAAGCCGTAACCAACCAGATCCTGGATGACCTGGTGGCGGCCACCCAACCCCGCTTCATGCGCCTGACTGCGGATTTCAACGTGCGCGGCGGCATCTATACTACAGTGGTCGCCGAACACCGCGCCGCGGGATGGGAAGCGGCGCCGCCGGTTGTCCTGCCCCAGGGGGCTGCGTCGGAATAAATGACTTTTTCAGTGAGCCACAACGCCCCCAGATGCAAGGCCTGATCGCGCAAAAAGGATCCGGTCATTGCCCGTGTGCACAGGCAATGCTCGTTCCATTGGCAACGACTGCAAGGATGCAGAAGCTGGAGCAACGCAGAATGCCAAAGCCGGGATGCGCAACAAAGGCAGGACTCACGCCTGATATTCCGAGCTTGTTGAAAAACCGGATGTTCAGCCACCCCGAATCCACCCGTGGCCAGTATTGCCGCACCTTGACAGGAAATACCCTGCCGGCGGCGCGGCGCCTTGCCGCGAATGCGCACGGGGTGGCTGAGGGCGACATCGCTAGCCGCCGGGTCAATTAATGCTGTACTGCATCGGTATCGACCTGGGAACTTCCGGCTGCCGCGGCGTCGGCATCGATAGGCAAGGCAGGGTGCTCGCCACCGTCCAGCACCCCTTGCCTCCCTCCACCTCACCGCACCCGGGCTGGATGGAACAATCTCCGGAAGACTGGTGGCAGGCCGTGATCGCTGTCATCCGCTGCCTGCAACAGGCCATCCCGGATCACCAAGCCGCCGCCATCGCCATCGACGGCACCTCCACCACATTGTTGCTGACAGACGGACAGGGCCGCCCCCTGACGGCGGGACTGATGTACAACGATCAGCGCGCCAGGGAAGAAAGCCGCGCCCTGGAAGCCCTGGCTCCGCCGCAGGCCATGGTGGACAGTCCCTCTTCCAGTCTGTCCAAGCTGCTTTGGCTATTGCGCCATTCTTCTCCATCCCACCCCCATGCCCTGCACCAGAGCGAATGGATCACCGGCAGGCTTTGCGGTCGTTTCGATCTGGGGGATGAAAACAATTGCCTCAAGCTCGGTTATGATCCGCTGCGCCAGCGCTGGCCCGACTGGCTGGGGCAACTGCCCCTGCCGCCCGGCATCTTGCCCGATGTCGTCCCCCCGGGAACCCCAATCGGCAAGGTGAGCCGCACATGTGTGGCGCAGACCGGCCTGCCGCCGGCCTGCCGGGTTGTCGCCGGCACTACCGACAGCACCGCCGCGGCGCTGGCCGCCGGGGCAACCCTGCCGGGAGACGCGGTTACCTCCCTGGGCAGCACCCTGGTGTGCAAGGTATTGTCGGAGCAACCGCTGTTCAACCGGGAATACGGAATATACAGCCATCGCATTTTTGGAAAATGGCTCACCGGAGGCGCATCCAATGTGGGCGGCGCCGTTTTGCGCCGGTATTTCACCGATGAAGCGCTGGAAAGCCTGAGCCGCCAGATCGACCCGCGCCGAAATCTTTGCCTGAACTACTACCCTCTGCCCGCCAAGGGGGAGCGCTTTCCCTGCAACGATCCGGAAATGCAGCCCCGATTGACGCCCGTGCCCAAAAGCAGGGTGCGTTTCCTGCAGGGATTGCTGGAGGGCATCACCAACGTGGAAAAAACCGCCTATGCGCGCCTGCAGGCGTTGGGCGCCCCCGCCCCCAGGCGCATCTTCACCAGTGGCGGCGGTGCGAAAAATCCAGCCTGGATGTCCATGCGCCAGCGGATTCTGGGCGTTCCGGTGCTGCCCGCCAATCACGGGCAGGCCGCCCACGGCGCCGCCATTTGCGCATTGCGGGGCATTTCCCGGGCACAATAAAAAACGCGCCCCCGGAACCAGAGGCGCGCTGGCGCGGAACAGCGGACTCAGGCCGAAAGGCGATCCAAATCCCGGCTGCACTTCAGATTGGCTGCAAATTCCACATCCGCGCCCTGGGGATAGACCTGGGCCACGATCCAGATCTGGCTGAGTTTGTCGCTCATGCCCGTGAGCGCTTTCAGCGCATACCGGGTGCGGTCTTCATCGAAGAAAGCAAAAGGCTCGTCCAGGAACGCAAACTGCTCGCCCTGCACCCGGCGACTGAGCAGCTTTTCCGACAGGGCCAGCCGCAGCGCCAGCATGATCTGACGCTGGGTGCCGCTGGACACTTCATCCAGATCCATGAAATCCCGCTTGTCGCTGGAAAAAACCTTGACGCTCAGATCCGGGTCGATGCGCAGATGCTCATAGCGCCCTTGGGTGAACACCGGCAAGGTTCTGGCCACCAGGTCACGGATATCCCGGTTGAAATTGCTGGAAACAAAGCCGGAAGCGCCCTCGAGCAGCTCGATGGCTTTTGCCCGCTTGTCCTTCTTGCGCTGGATTTCGGCCATTTTGTTCTGCAGGCCATCCATGACTTCGCTCAGTCTGGCAACCTGCCGCACACGCTCCAGCTCCCTGTCCACTTCCTGCCCCTTGGCCCAGAACTGTTCTTCCTTGCGCTCGATCTGCTCCCGCAACCAACGAATCTCCGGCTCCACATAGGCCCGTACTTCGGCAATATCGGCGGCGACATCTTCCGCCCGGGACAACAGGGATGCGAATGCGCTGTCTTTCGGTCGCGCCAGTTTTTCCACCGCGGAAAGGCGCAGCTCCTCCCCGTCGTCAGCGCTTGCTTGGGCTTCCGGTTCCGGACTGCCGGCAGCCTGCTGCTGCGCTTCCGCAACAAAGGGTGTAACGGCCCGCGCCTTTTCCAGGGCGTCGCCAAACACCCGGGATTCCTCTTCGAGGGTTTGCGCCCGGGATTTGTGATAGGAAGAGCGAATCCAGAACAGCAGCATCAATACGGCAAAACCGATGGCGGCAACGCCAATATAGGATATCCAGGCATCCTGCCAGGACGGCAGTTTTTGCTGCAGCATTTGCAGCAATTGCTGCGATTGGGCCATTTCCGGCTGCTGCGCCAGCAGAAACCAGGCGCCGCCAAACACCAGGGCCAGCACGAGACTGAGGAAACGCCAGAATCGCAAGCTGCCGCGTTTGCCGCGGGCCTGCTTGATCTGGGGCTGGTTTTGCATATAGATATCGGCGGCGGTTTCCAGGTTGTCCATCGCGGACTTGTTGGCATTGATCTCCGCCTCCATGGCATTTTTGGCGTCTTCCAGCTGCTTCAGATGCCCCTCGCGAAAGTCCAGCTCCTCCAGTTCCTGGCGCAAGGCCTCGACTTCCGCCCCCAGTTCTTCGGTCATTTCGTCGAACTGGGCGATTTCATCCTCGAAACCACTCGCCACATGTTCCAGGGGCGCAACTCCCGCCATGGTTTTCACCGCAACACTGTGGGGGTGGGGCGTGGTGATTTCCCGCTGGGCAAGATAAAAGGACTCCACGAACTCGTCAAACTCGTAGCCGAGTATTTCGAACAGCCGGTCCGAGACTGCCTTTACCCCGCGGGCGATGGGATTTTCCACATCGTCCGCCTTGCTCAGGCAGGCGCTGTGACTGCCGTCCCGATCCAGAAAGCGGGACAACTGATAGGCGCTTCCATCCACGGAAAAATCCAGGGTCGCCGAGCAATGATGCTCTCCCCAACGCAGGATCTTGTCACGGTCGTCCGGCCCCAGGGAGAAGGTTCGGCCAAACAGGGCGAAGCACACTGTTTCACCTATGGTGCTCTTGCCGGATTCATTCTCACCGCTGATGGCGATGATGCCCTCCTCCGGCAGATCGCTCAGATCCAGTTCCGCATATTTCAGGACGTTTTTCGCCTTGATCGCATTGATAATCATGCCAGCCCCTCTTCTTCCAGTTGACGCAAACGGGTGAGCGTCATTTCCATGGCTTCGCGGTAGACGGTTTCATCGAAATCTTCACCCGAGTTTTGCCGGCGCTCCAGCTCTGCGGTGCAATAGGCGATGAATTCTTCGGAAATTGCTGTTTGCCGTTGCGCCGGATGGGGAGCAAGTTCAGTGTCCAAAGGCATAGTCTTATCCTTTTATCTCACAGAAAGATGTCTCTGTATTTATTTTAAAGTTAATAGGTTACGCTGCATACATAACCTGATTTATTAAAATTTTCGCAAGCCACGGGCCAGCGATTTTTCAACACTTGCGGAAATAGACCGACTGGGCCGGTATATCCACTTCCTGCACCTGCAAGCGGATGCGTTGATCCAGCTGCATATCCTCACTACGCCGGATGCGGCTTTCCAGCGCCAGCTCGGGAATCATAACAACCGCTTTGCGTTCTTCCAATGCAATAACCACAGCATCTCCCCGCCAGCCGCCATGTTCCTTGAGATAGATCAGTTTCCAGTGCAGATTGGACAGGCGCTCGGCGCGGCGGATCACCCCGGAAACAGCGCTGGCCTGGGCGATGCTCTCTCCAATTTCCTCCCGAGCCAGAGGCGCATTTCCGGTGACGAACGCCCGCAGCTGCTGATGCACCAGCAAATCCACATAACGGCGCAAGGGGCTGGTCGCCCGGGCATAGTAGTCCAGACCCAGGCCGAAATGCCGCCCGGGAGTGAGCGCGGCGTTGCTGGGTTTGAACAGGCGGCGATAGGCGTAGGCCTCCGACATGCTTTGCGGACGGCGGATTTCAGACGGTTCGGGCTGAATGGCGTAGGGGATGGCAATTTCATGCTGCCGGGCAAAACGGGCCGCCGCCTCCCCGGCCATGAGCATGGCGTCGGTGACCATCTGCCGGGATTCCAGGCGCGGCAGGGGCTTGATGGCAATCCGTTCATCCACCACCCGTACACTGACTTCCGGCAGATCGATGCTGGCGGCATTCCGCGCCAGGCGCGCGGCGCGGTAACTTTTGGTCATTGCATGCAGGGCCTGAAACTCGACATCCCCCAGGCGCTGTTCCGCCGCATCATAGCTGATACGCGTGACTCTGACGCGGCTGGGCGTGATCTCCATATCCGTGACTTCCGCCGCCGCATTGAGCCGGAAACCAAAAGACAGGGCAACCGACTCTTCCTGCAAGCCCAGACCGAGCTGATCGGTCACCTGCGGCGGCAGCATTTGCACCATTTTTTCCGGCAGGTAGAGATTGGCGCTGCGGGCGCGCGCCGCCAGATCCAGGTGGCTGCCGGGACGCACCAGGGCGGCCACGTCCGCTACATGCACCCAGATCCTGTCTCCCTCCAGGCTGATGGCGTCGTCCGGATCCGTATTGCCTTCATCATCAATGGCCCAGGACTGAAGATGGGTCAGATCCCGGCGCGGCTCTTGCGCAAGGGCCGGCACCGCCAGATCGGGGGAATCAACCGCCGCCCCCTGGCGCAAGGGCCAGGGATTAAAACGTTCCGGCCAGTAACCGCAACGCAGCAGGAATCCGTGGGCGCTTTCCGGGGTTTCGGCGATATTCAACGCCCCCAACACCCGGCTCTTCGCCGTTTTCCCCAGCGCCACCCGCTCCACCTCGCCCAGGCGGCTGTGGTCCTGCTCTTCCAGCCGCCCTTGTTGCACACGCTGCAAGAAAGCTTGCCACTGCTGCTGCTCTTCTTTCTTGCGCGCCCGCCTGGCGCGCTCTTCCTCGACATCCTCCACCTTGCGCGCCCGCAGCTTGCGCACGGAACCCTCAAAATACAGGCCATCCTGAAGCAAGCCCCAGGTGCTCCAGGCGGTGGCAGGGGTGTATTCCCCATATACCAGTTCGGCCACCTCCGCCAGACTGGCCTGCTCCCCTTGCAGCAGTTCCCAGGCTTCTTCCACGTTGCCCTCGGCTGCGTCCAGGGCATCCAGACTCCTGACCGGGCCGGGATGCAGCAGCTGAATATCCTTGTCCCGCACCCGCTTGTTTTTTCCGTCCTGGAAACGAATCTCGATCTTGTCGGCCATGGACTCGACCAGCGCGGGACGGATTTTGTACAGCACCAGGCTGCCGGCCTTGATTCCTGCTTCGCTCATTCGGGTTGGGTTGAGGCGAACCTCGGCAATATGCAATGGCGCTTATGATACCTGTTTGCCCCCTGGATGGGTGAAAACCTGCAGACCGGCAAAAAGCCGGGCTTGCTTCCTGGCGGGATTCGGTACAATCTGTTTCCATCTCTTAGCCGACTGACCATTGCCCATGAACTGGAACGACTTTTTGCAGGAACACAGGCCAGAGCGGAACACCGCAGAAGCAGACTGCGCACTGACGGCCCTGACTTCTCTCGGATTGATCCGCGTGCAGGGAGAGGATGCCCGGGATTTCCTTCAGGGGCAGCTGACCAATGATATCCAGGCCGTCACCGCGGAACAGGCGCAACTGAGCGCCTGGTGTACACCCAAGGGGCGCATGCTGGCGTTGATGCTGGTATTTCAGCATGGCGATGATCTCTGCCTGCAACTTCCAAGAGAACGCATTACGCCGGTGCTCAAGCGCCTGGGCATGTATGTCATGCGCGCCAAGGTGACCCTGAGCGATGCAAGTGAGGCGTTGCCCATCATGGCGCTTGGCGGTGATTGTACTGGCGGATTGGCGGAAAGCATGCCGGCAGGCGATTTTAGCTGCCGCCAATACGGCGAACTTACCATGATCCGTTTCCCCGGAGAACAGCCGCGGGCGCAGGTGATTGGGACAGCAGATGCGCTTGCAGCCGCGTGGAAGAAAGCCGCCGCCACCGCCACGCAGGTAAACCAGGCATGGTGGCGGCTGCAGAACATTCGCAGCGGCATTCCGGCCATCTACGACGCCACGGCGGAAACCTTCGTTCCGCAGATGCTCAATCTGGATCTGCTGGGCGGCGTCAGCTTCACCAAGGGTTGCTACACCGGGCAGGAAGTGGTGGCGCGCATGAAATATCTGGGGCAGATCAAGCGGCGCATGTATCTGGCCCGCTTCGACGCCGCAGAAACTCCCGCACCGGGAGACAAGCTGTTTTCACCCCATAGCAAATCCGCCCAGGGCGCGGGCAAGCTCGTTGACGTCCAATCCTCCCCCGGGGGAGGCTGGGAAGCCCTGATCGCGGCAGAGATCAGCAGCGTCGAAGCCGGGGGCATGCGTCTGGGCGACGCCGCAGGCCCGGCGCTGGAAGTCCAGCCGCCACCCTATGGCCTCAAAGACGCCGATTCCGGCTGAATTTATCCCTGTGGCCGCATGTGCGGAAACAGCAGCACATCCCGAATGGACGGCACATCGGCAAACAGCATCACCAGCCGGTCTATGCCTATGCCCTCCCCGGCAGTGGGAGGCAGGCCATGCTCCAGGGCGCGCACATAGTCTTCATCGAAGTGCATGGCCTCGTCGTCGCCGGCCTCTTTCTCTTCCACCTGCTTGCGAAAGCGCTCGGCCTGATCCTCCGGATCATTCAGCTCGGAAAAGCCGTTGGCGATCTCCCGCCCCCCAACAAAAAATTCAAAGCGGTCGGTAACGAAAGGATCTGCGTCATTACGCCGCGCCAGGGGTGATACCTCCGTGGGGTAGGCAGTAATGAAGGTAGGATCCTTCAGGTTGTGTTCCACGGTCTTTTCAAAGATCTCGATTTGGATCTTGCCCAATCCATAACCGGATTTGAGCTGCACCCCAAGGCGTTGCGCATGAAGCGCCGCCTTTTCACGATCCTCCAGATCATCTGCGGGGATGTCCGGATTGAAATGCAGTATGGATTCCTTCACCGTCATGCGGGCGAACGGCTTGCCGAAATCATAGGTCTCGCCCTGGGACTCGATCACCGTGGCGCCAATCAGATCCTGGGCGATGCCCCGCAACATGGCTTCGGTAAGATCCATGAGGTCACGATAATCCGCATAGGCCTCATAGAACTCCAGCATGGTGAATTCGGGGTTGTGGCGGGTGGAGAGACCTTCGTTGCGGAAGTTGCGGTTGATCTCGAAGACTTTCTCGAATCCCCCCACCACCAGGCGCTTGAGATACAGCTCCGGGGCAATACGCAGGTACAGGGGCAGATCCAACGCATTGTGATGAGTAACGAAGGGCCGCGCCGTGGCGCCGCCGGGAATCAGCTGCATCATGGGCGTTTCCACTTCCAGAAAGCCCCGCTCCACCAGGAAACGGCGGATGTAGTCAATCATGCGCGAACGCAGCTCGAAAACCTTGCGCGACTCGGGGTTCATGATCAGATCAAGATACCGCTGGCGGTAGCGCAGCTCCGTATCCGACAGGCCGTGCCATTTCTCCGGCAGGGGACGCAGGGACTTGGTGAGCAACACCGCCTGTTGCAGATTGACGTAGAGATCCCCCTTGCCGGATTTGTGCACCGGCCCTTCGCCGCCGACGATATCGCCGATATCCCAGGTCTTGATCTCCTCCAGCAGCTCCGCCGGCAATCCCTTGCGATCCACATAGAACTGAATGCGGCCGCTCATGTCCTGGATCACCAGGAAAGGGCCGCGCCTGGCCATGATGCGCCCGGCCACGCTGGCCTGACGATCCAGCGCCTTCAGCTCTTCCTTGCTCTTGTCTCCCAGCTCACGCTGCAAGTCCTGCGCAAGATCCTTGCGCCGAAAGTCGTTGGGAAAGGCCACGCCCTGTCCGCGTTTGCGCTGGAGCTTCTCGCGGCGCAAGGCGATGAGCTTGTTTTCTTCCTGGGTCGTATCATTCATTTCATCACTACCAATCGAATCACAGGCCGCTTTTCAGGCTGGCCTCGATAAACATGTCCAGGCCGCCGTCCAGCACCGCCTGGGTATTTCCGGTTTCCACGCCGGTGCGCAAATCCTTGATGCGGGACTGATCCAGCACATAGGAGCGAATCTGGCTGCCCCAACCAATGTCAGATTTGGCGTCTTCCAGCTCCTGCTGGCTTTCCATACGCTTTTGCATCTCCAACTCATACAACTTGGCCTTGAGCTGCTTCATGGCCTGATCCTTGTTCTTGTGCTGGGAACGGCCGCTCTGGCACTGCACCACGATATTGGTGGGCAGATGGGTGAGGCGCACCGCTGATTCCGTTTTGTTCACATGCTGCCCGCCCGCACCGGAGGCGCGGTACACGTCCACGCGGATATCCGCCGGATTGAGGTCGATTTCCACGCTGTCGTCGATTTCCGGCGACACGAATACTGCGGCAAAAGAGGTATGACGACGCCCCCCCGAGTCAAACGGCGACTTGCGCACCAAGCGATGTACGCCGGTCTCCGTGCGCAGCCAGCCATAGGCGTACGGCCCTTCAAAGCGAATGGATGCAGACTTGATGCCCGCCACCTCGCCGGGAGACACTTCCATCAGTTCGGTCTTGAAATCATGGGCCTCGCCCCAGCGCAAATACATGCGCAGCAGCATCTCCGCCCAGTCCTGGGCCTCGGTGCCGCCGGAACCGGCCTGGATTTCCACGAAGGCGTTGCTGGCGTCCATTTCGCCGGAAAACATGCGGCGGAACTCCAGTTCCTCGACGCGCGTTTCGTATGCGTCCACTTCGCCGGCGATGCTGGCGACGGATTCCCCGTCACCTTCCTCCACGGACATTTCCAGCAGATCAGCAGCATCATCCAGACCAGCGGCGATCTCATCCATGTTTTCCACCACGGCTTCCAGATCGGCGCGCTCCCGCCCCAGAGCTTGGGCACGATCAGGGTCGTTCCATACCTCGGGATCCTCGAGTTCGGCCAGAACCTCGGTCAGGCGCTCTTTCTTTTCAGGGTAGTCAAAGATACCCCCTGAGGGATTCCAGGCGCCCCTTCAAATCAGCGATTTTGTTGGTAATTGGATTGATGTCCTGCATTATGGTTCCTCGAATTCAGGAAACCGGGTAGTGTACTCAGTTTGGTTGTATATCGAAAGGCCGGGCGGAACAATATCGCGATTTCCCCGGATAAGGAAGTGATACGCTTCGATCCGCTATAAAGGAACTCAGGCCGTATAGCGCCCGATCCAGGCCGAAACGAGCATGGTCAGGATGACGCTGGCGGCGAAGGCATACAGGCCGAATTCCACTTGCGCCTGGGCCAGGGCGCCAAGC
>Ga0256834_1001264_pt1 | contig 17520 bp, 18 predicted proteins | sample 4281140metaG_FD_190536 | JGI IMG/M metagenome (GOLD analysis project Ga0256834, IMG submission 190536) | Hydrothermal vent microbial communities from East Pacific Rise, Pacific Ocean - 4281-140 | ecosystem: Environmental > Aquatic > Marine > Hydrothermal vents | place: Pacific Ocean: East...
AGGTGAAGCAGCTCATGGAGGAGACGAAGGTTGCAGAGAAGGTTGATCATAGGTACCTAGTTATTCCGGGGCTGGCTGCGAGACTGCAGGGGGCGCTCGAAGACGAAACGGGGTGGAAGATACTCGTCGGGCCGACTGACTCCGGGAGGCTGAAGGCCTGGTTAGAACAGAACTGGCCGCCTAACGGAGTGGAGGTTAAGAGTTGATTTTTTGTTAATCATTGGTTTTCAACATATCTACGTAAAGCATTTTTGAAATCTTCCATCTCAATTAGTATTAAATTCCACGGTAAGAAATTTAGTGATTTTATTTCGTGCAAATACATGTACATGAGATATTTCAGTAGTTTCTCAAAAGATGTCATAACCGTAGGAGTTTTAGCAACCATTATCGCCACCTTGCCCATTGCAGAAGCGTTGATCATACTGCCCAACCTATGTTTTCTACTAGTTCTGTTTTCAACCTCTATTGCAACAAAACATCTTGGATTGTTATTAAATTTAAAATTGTGATTAAACGTTTCAGGATACCTACCGTATTCTATTAGCGAATTAAATAGATTCTCGCAATTATAGTAGGATCCATTTATATTGCTTAAATCTCCTCTAATTATTCACGTAAGCGTATTTAGGGTCGCTAAACCTATTAAACGGGCCAACGGCATAATCTATCTTGGGAACACAGAGCTCACGTGTGTAAGCATCCTCAGAGTTCTTAGCTACATCCCAGTTACGAATAACTTTCTCTTCGCCAAAAACATCTTTCAAAAGATTTAGTAACTCATCGTCTTCCGGAGGCATAAGTAACTTATCAAAATCAAGTATTTATTGTTTTGGAAATTAACTAAAAGTAAAGCAGAAAATCAATCAAAAAACCCTTCAAAAAACTCCACAACCTTCTCCCTCACGGAAACGACATCACCTATCACGACTATCGCCGGGGAACTCACACCTTCTCTCTCCGCAACCTCAGCAATATCCCTGAGCTTTGAACAAACGACCCTCTGCCTCTCGCAGCAACCCCACTGAATTATCGCAGCAGGAGTTTCGGGGTCCTTCCCGTGCTCCATCAACCTTTTCACGTTCTCCCTCAGGTTCGCCATGCCCATCAGAATGACGATTGTGGCGTTCAGCTTTGCCAAAGCATCCCAGTTCAGTCTCTCCCTCGCCTGCCTGCCCGTTATAAAGACGACAGCCGGGTCGTACCTCCTGTGAGTTATGGGAATGCCTGCACACGCAGGAGCGGCTATTGCAGAGCTAACTCCCGGCACGACAGCAAACCTAACACCATTTTCAGCGAGGTACTCCATCTCTTCCCCGCCCCTACCGAATATGAACGGGTCTCCAGCCTTCAGTCTGAGAACTTTCTTTCCTTCCTTCGCAAGCTTAACAAGGAGCTCGTTTATCTCGTCCTGCTTCAACCTGTGTCTTCCAGCTCTCTTCCCCGCGTCGATTTTCTCAGCCTTGCTCCTCTCAATCAGCTCTCTGACTTTCTCCCCAAGCAGTTCGTCGTGGATTATGACATCGACTTCCTCTATTAGCTTCTTCGCAGCCTCAGTTATCAGGTTTCCGCAGCCTGCCCCAGCTATGTAAACGATTCCTTCGCTTTTTTCGCCCTTCATTGCAGCCTCCCCTCTCCCTCTGCCACTTCTGCCACTACTCCACGATTACGCTTGCAACTCAAACCCTGTACTGCCTGATTATTCTCTCGCACTCTTTCTTCGCATTTTTGGCTATCTCCCTTGCTTCCTCCACGGCAGTGTCTCTCTTCAGCCTCTCCTCGCCCCTAATGTCTCTGTCTTTTCCGTAAACGTGGAAAACGAGGTTGACAACATTTCCATCCACGCAAGCGTATATGCCTGCTGGAACGGCACAGCCTATGCCGAGAGTTTCCAAAACAGCCCTCTCGACGCTCGCCTCGCAGAAAGTTTTCTCGTGGTTCATGAAGCTCACCAACTCCTCCTCTCCCCGCCTCGTCTCGACCGCTATTATTCCCTGAGTGGCCGAAGGAACGAACTGAGTGGGGTCGAGTGTTTCCCTCTCGACTTCAATCCCGAGCCTTATTAGGCCCGCTTCAGCAAGCAGAATTGCGTCGTACTCACCCTCCTTCAGCTTTCTGAGCCTGGTGTCAACATTTCCTCTCAGGTTCTTGATTTTGAGGTTTGGAAAAATCCTTTCGATCTGAGCGATCCTCCTCAGGCTCGAAGTTCCAACGACTCCACCGATCTCGTTGAGCTCTCTGAGCGTTCTCGGAATTTCACCTTCTTTTTCATCTACTTCTATCTCTTCGCCAGAATTTAAAACACCAGAACGCAAAACTGCACAATCGCAGGGGCTCTCCCTTTCGAGAACTGCAGCAATAACCCCTTTTATCTTCGACGGTACATCCTTGTAGCTATGAACTGCAACATCAACCCTACCCTCAGCAAGAGCCTCGTCAATGCTCTGAACGAAGGCTCCAACCCCCTTGAACTCGTGTAGTGGTTTGTCTTTCATTACGTCTCCGCCTGTCTTAATTATCCTGACCTCTACTTCGTATCCTGCCTTTCTCAGCTTCTCCACGACCTTTTCCGTTTGAGCCAATGCGAGCTTGCTTCCTCTCGTCCCAACTACAACTTTCTCAGGCATGCGTTCGCTACCTCTACCGTTTTTTCAACCTCCTCCTCGCCATGAGCTACGCTGACGAAGCACGTCTCGTACTGTGATGGTGGTAGGAAAACTCCACTCTTCAGCATCTCGGCAAAGAACTCCATATACTTAGATGCGTCGAGTTTCAGAGCCTGAGCGTAATCCTTTGGCTTCTCTCCGAAGTATATGCAGAACATCGACGCTATGTTACCAGCAGAATAACCCCTCTTTTCGAGTTCGGGCTGGATTCCCTCGACTATTGCCCTCGTCCTCTCCTCAAGCTGCTTGTAGGGCTTGTTTTCTATAAGGTAACTAACAGTTGCATATCCAGCAGCCATCGTCAGAGGATTGCCGCTGAAAGTTCCCGCCTGATAAACGGGGCCGAGGGGGGAAATCATCTCCATAATCTCCTTCTTACCACCGTAAACTCCAACAGGCAAGCCCCCGCCAGCGATCTTGCCGAGAGTTGTTAAGTCAGGTATAACTCCATAGTACTGCTGTGCTCCTCCCTCGCTCAGTCTAAAACCGGTTATTACCTCGTCGAAGATCAGCAATACATCGTTCTCCTGAGTTACCTTCCTGACTTCCTTCAGGTAGTCCTTCTCGGGCAAGATGAGCGAGCTGTTGCCCATAACCGGCTCGAGGATCATGGCAGCAATTTCCTCCCTCTTCTTTTCAAGCAGGGAGGAGAGACTCTCTATGTCGTTGTAAGGAACCTGATACGTGTACTTGACAAACTCAGCAGGCACTCCTGCGGAATTCGGCGTTCCGTGGGTCGTTGCACCACTTCCAGCTTTCACGAGCACGACATCATGTGCTCCATGGAAGCTTCCCTCCACCTTTACTATTCCGTTTCTGCCGGTGTAGCCCCTCGCGAGCCTTATTGCAGCCATGGTAGCTTCACTACCTGTGTTTACAAACCTAAGCATCTCTATGCTTGGGTAAAGACTGGTTATGAGTTCCGCAAACTTAACTTCGAGCTCTATCGGAGTTCCATAGAGCCAGCCCTTCTCAACCTGCTCTAGAATTGCCTTCTTAACCACGGGATGAGCATGTCCGAGTATCATAGGGCCATAAGCGAGACAGTAGTCAACGTACTCATTTCCGTCAATGTCGTAGATCTTACAGCCCTCAGCTCTCTCGGTATAGAACGGGTAAGGCTTTATTGCTCTGACTGGAGAGCTAACTCCAGCAGGCATCAGGTTTACAGCTTTTCGATAAAGTTCCTCCGACTTTGCCATGTTTTTCCGTTGGAGCTCGTTTATTTTAATATTCTGTTTATCATCGTTCCAACGTTTATGTACTCGATTCAATAACTCGATTGCCAGTTTCTCTGAGGGCATTTAGTTATTTGGCATCGCTTAACATCGTTTAAACATCCAACGCCCAAATGCTCAATAAAGCTTACAATACTGCTTTAAACCCAAAACCAAAAAAGCGCACAATAAATACCAAAATATCAAAATAACAGCCAAAAATCAGAAGTGCTCGAGTATCTCGTTCATCTCTTCAGCCTTCTCCTTGAGCACTTCAACGCCTCTCCTCAGGATTTCCTTTGCTGGCATAGAACCTATGCTCTCCACCGTAAACAGGTAGTTGTCCGTCTCCTTGACCTCTATCGCGTTCTCCTCGCAGGCGTTAACGCAACTCATGCACATCGAGCACTTCAGCACATCCTTTACCTCAACCCTGCCATCCTTTATTTCGAGCACTCCTCTCGGGCAGGCTTCGACACACTCCCCGCACCCGTCGCACTTCTCTCCAACTTCTATGTCGGGAATTATCCTGTAAGCGCATATCGAAACGGGCTTCCACTTCGCGTGCTCCCTCCCAGTCCCGAGCCTCGCAACCGCCTCTATCATGAGCTGTTGCCCCTCGTAAAGCTCCACGACTGGTATGTTGTCGTAAACAGGCTTCGTCTCAGGATCGTCTGAAACGAAGTCTCCCGAATAGACCATTCTCGGCCCCTCAGCGTTCAGCCTTAAAGAAACCTGACACTTCGGACATCCCTCTCCGCCACACTCGCACTCGTGCGGGAAGTTGAACTTGTCCACATCCGTTTTGAGCGGTATGAGACCTATGCGGTGAGCGAGCATCTCATCGTAAAGGTATGAGGTGTTCATGTAAACGTTAACGTAGTCAACTGCCATTGTCGGCACGTGTGCCATCATAGCCCTCCTTATAGAGTTCACGAGGGCTATCGGCACTCCTTTAATTACGAAAACTACCTTTTCCGGTGTGTCCTCAATGAATTCAAGCTCCATGACGACACCTTGGCGAGAGGGTATAAAAACCTTAAACCTTGAAACCTTAAACTAAAATAAAAGAGATCAAACTCTCCTACCCCTCTTTCCACCCGGCGGGCGAGTTCCGTCGTGCGGTATTGGAGTGACGTCCTCAATTCTGCCTATCTTGAGGCCAGCCCTCGCAAGAGCTCTTATCGCAGCCTGGGCTCCCGGTCCAGGAGTCGTGTGCTTGTTACCACCCGGGGCTCTGACCTTTATGTGAACTCCCTCAATTCCCTTCTCCTTAGCTATCTCCGCCACTCTCAACGCAGCCTGCATTGCAGTGTAGGGGTTCCCCTCGTCCCTGTCCGCCTTGACGATCATTCCACCGCTTATCCTCGCTATCGTCTCACTGCCCGTTATGTCAGTTATCGTGATTATTGTGTTGTTGTAGCTGCTGAATATGTGGGCTATACCCCACCTGCCCTTGCCCTTCTTCTTTTCAGCCATTCATCCACCTCCTCAAACAAATTAAGCACTCTCTCCAGCTTCCTCAGCTTTCTCTACAAACCCCCTCTTTGCGAACGGGGAGTTGACGTAGTAGTCTATCTTGCTCTCCATGTCCCTCTCGACTATGAAGCTCGGGGAAGTGACCCTCCTACCGTCGACAGCTATATGGCCATGGGTTATGAGCTGCCTCGCCTGCTTTATCGTGTTCGCTAATCCCTGCCTGTAAACTCTCGTTTGCAATCTCCTCTCGAGGAAGTCCTCAACAGTCAGGTTTAGAATGTCGTCGAGAGTTGCTCCTTCCTCAAGGATTCCCATTCTTATGAGCTTCTTTATGACAGTTTGAGCCTTAGCCTTCGCGTAGGCCCCTTCAGCACCAGGTAGATCAACCTTCGCGAGTAGATCTCTCGCAACTCTCCTGTACTTCCTCAGAATGTTCTGGAAACGCCAGAGCTCCCTCTTGTTCCTCAGCCCGTACTTTATAACGATTTTAGCCTCCTTCTCGAGCCTCTCCCTGTTCCAGGGGTGAGTAGGAGTTACGTACTTCTTCCTGTGCCTCTTCGGATCACCCATAAAACCACCTCGGTTACTTCTTCCTCCTCACGACACCGACAGTCCTACCACTTCTACCAGTGCTCCTCGTCCTCTGACCTCTGACCTTCTTACCCTTCGCATGCCTCGAACCCCTGTAGCACTTCATTCTGATCATCATTTCGATGTCGACCATCTTCGCGAAGTCAACGTCCTTGCTCAGCAGGTGGAGATCCTTACCCGTGTAAGGGTCCTTCCTCCTGTTCAGGACCCAGCTCGGCAAGGACTCGATTTCCTCCTCGACAAACTTCCTGAGCCTCTCTATCTCTTCGTCGCTCATCTCACCAAGTTTCTGTTTTGCGTCCAGTCCGAGATTGTTTACAATGCACCTCGCCATCCTGAGTCCTATTCCCTTAATTCCCGTTAACGCGAACATGACGCTCTTTTTGCCATCAAGGTCTGTGTCGGCAATCCTGACTATGTGCTTGAATTCACTCATGCCGTGTTGGACTGGAGTATTGTATTTAAAGGTTCTGTCGCTTGTTTTCGTTGCTGGTTATCCCCCGTGGCACACTCGCTTAAATGGTGTAATCTGGATTATCTCAGCCGGAGTGAGTTGGACTCAGTACTCAACAGCCACAAGAATCTAGACACAAAAAACTAATACTGTACTTATTGCAGACGTCAATAGGATGTGTTATGTTGTTAAATAAATATATAAAAGTATAGATAAGATTTTTATTAACTAGTTAATCTACAACAGCTATAAGTGGTCTAAAAAATATAGGAACTCTATGATTTAAATCGTTCTCAACAAAAATAACTTGACCATCATCCATAACATTTACTTCAGACCCTTCCGGTATCACTACATAGGAATAAGACTTACCAGAACCATACCATATTGTCACAGATTCCTGATAGATTTTTCCCTCTACCTCTTTACACGTGGGTAAATACCGGGAAATAAGCTTTCCAAAACCTTTACATTTTACCTCCAAATTGTATCTGTCAATACTATCCACAGAAGTTAGCCTAAACCTTCCGCTACCCTTAGACTTACGACCTCCAATACCAAGATCACCTAAGAGTCTAAAGCTTGCAATTAGTTTATTTAAGTCAAAGCTCTCGCTAAAAGAAACTATTACTGCCCACTCGTATTTTAAAGCGTTAATTAGGTATTCTTCGAATGGTGTCGGTTCATCCATATCTCGTGCAACTCTGATCCTACTCAATTCTGTTACAAGCTCAGCTGGATCAATGATTTCATCCCCTTCTAGGGTAACATAAATGTGGGTTCCGTAATCAGGTAGGAATAACTTACCCCTTCTAACTATTAGCAGTGACGAAATCCTAAAGTGATCATCAATTAGTGCTTGAACAAGTTCATTTGGGTCACCATACAATTTTGACCATGCGTAAACCAAAGATCTAACTAAATAATCGCTTGGCATTCTCCACGGTCGTTCATGCCAAGTTCTCTGGAAGATTATCTTGGACTTAAACTCAAGTCTAATCAACTTTGTCTGCATATTCAGCCAAGTATTTGTTTTAATTTTTCATCAACTGCTTGCCTTATTTTGCCCCATTGCTTTAAGACATCTCTTGGTTTCCTTTCATCTACCTCAATCGGAATCTCATCACCACCCTCGTAGTATTCCTTACTTCTCAAAGTCATGACTATGTTGTCGAATTTAACTCTGCCATATCCTCTTGAACCTCTACGCCCAATATATCTGTCTTCCAGTAAACTTAGACCAATAAAAAATGGCTTTAGATCATTAAATGATAACTTAGCCATATCAAACTTTGCTCCTAACTTAAAAGCTCCACTAACAACTTGAACTTCACGTGGAATTGGTTCAAATCTAATACCTTTTTCGATTAATTCCTTGCCGGTTATATCTTTATCTATCTCAACTCCCAACTTCTTTGCTATATCTGCTGAAATTATAGTTTTCTCAACATCTCTTGGAAGCACAACTTCATCTTTCAACACAACTTGAGCGACGATCTCGTTTCTTTCATTTTTAATTATATATTCTCCTGCTCGTCTACCTCTTTGGACACTGTACTTTTCTCCTCTTGGATCCAAATCATCAAACCAAGCTACGACGTCTCTCCTTGATAGAAGCTTACATACCGGACATGTCAGGATCTCACTGGGGGACTGACATTCATGAATTGGAGCAACCAATGTCCCTTCTTTTCCTCTTCGAATTCTTGGTGTTTGAGCTGGTAAATCGTAGTAATTCTCCAAAAGATGCCTTAAAACTCCAACCCAAGATGAGGCTGGGATGTATGGAATTTCTCCACGAGCCTTTGGATGAGGCTTAAATGCTGTAAAAATATCAACTCTTGTGCCAGTTTCAATTTCTCTTTTGCTACCCACCGTAATCTCTTCAACGTATGCATCTCCACTTACCACAAGCAAAGCAAAACTCTTCAAGTGACCACCCCATCTAATCTTCTTTGTAATACTTATAAAAATTTACCAAAGCATCTATTAGCCTCCTTAACTTTGCAATGTTGTTAGAATGTTTATCAATTGCAAGTGCCACTGCCTCAGAAACATATGGTAAATTCAGCTTTTTTATCTCACTTTTTATGTGTACTAAATCCACTAAATCTTCAATTTCTCGCTTTAGTATTTCTGATAATTTTGATAATGCTGTTGGGGTTATTCCTGGAACATCACATAACTCCTTAGCTGCACCTTCAACAAATTTTGCTGCTTCATTCAAATCTGATTGAAGAGCTGAAATAAACTTATCAAGCTCCTTCATACAAATTCCCCCACCTCTAATCCTATATCAACCAATTTTATCAAGATTTGAACACACTCTCGATTTTCAAGCAATTCACTAATCTCTTCTTTCTGCGTCTCTTCCTGAGCGGTTTCATCGCTTCCAAATATTCCTATAAAGCTTACTAAGTCATTAAGACTTTCTTCTACTTCTTTCTTCTTGAAATGAGTCCATAACCTAAGCAATTCAGACTTTGCGTAAATCCTTTCAACTTCATCTTCTGAGTACAAATACATTTCCATTATGTCTCGCGCTCTTAAAAGAGATTTTATAAAAGCGCTAAAGTTAGAAATTTTTAGTCTAATCTCTTTTATTTTGTGTAAATCATCCTGAGTCAACATATTGTCCACTGAATAAACTGCTATAACTCCATTTCTTTCAATAAGCTTGTTGAGCATTATGCTAAGCTTTTGATAGGTCATACCGGGAGCACCAGATTTAACAATTCCAATTGCCACATCTTTAGGTTCTATAATTTTTAGTACTATTGCTACTTGGTTTAAACTTGTGCATTGGAAAATAGTTCCTGATGAGGTAACCTCGATTGGGTTTACGTCTCTCCCTACAAACATTTTACTTAAGAAAAGAGGTATAATTTGGTATAAAGATACTACAGCATGCAATTTGTTCTCGCGAATATACTGCTGAATGAGCTTGTGGAGAGAGACACCAGCCCAGACTTTTAAATCCTTGTTAAAAGGGCCTATAAATAAGTCTACTGATGGAAATCCACATTCTAACACATTTTGACTTGAAGTTGGGTTAAGGATTCTTCCGATTAATGCTTTATCTGCTACACCTTCAACAACACCTAATTTTAGTGATGGATAGACAAATAAACCTTCATCTTCAACGATACTATACGCTCTATTTGAAGTAAAAATTCTGTACGGAAATGCAATTCTTGAGCAGTAAGGACATAGTACAAGATCTTTATCGATTTTAGGAAACCTAACTACTTCTTTAGATGGCTTTTTACAAATACTACAACTCTCTGCCCCAAGTGGAGTTGACTGTATCTCAGGTTGGAGAGTGATTGATTTTAGCAACGAGATAGTAGAAGGACTGAGATCGAATATCTCCAATTCCACTGGGCAAAGAACATCATTCGCGAATAATTGAAAGTCTTCAATTAATTCTTCTACCATGTTTTCAGGTAAAATTAACAATAGATGAGTTGATGATTCGGCTACTATATGTACATCAGCATTAAGATTAAATTTCTGTAAACTCTTTGCTACACAACCAATCAGCCCGAAGTATGAATATAAATGAAGTCCAGCGAAGTATTCTGCAACATTTGCTGTTGCATATCTCGCCCTCTCGCTTACTCCTACCTTAACGGAGATCAATCTTAAATCATTTTTTGGGAAATTAACAATCGAGCTCGTTATAGCTGCTGGAATTTTTGAATGTGCATATAAGCTTATTATAGGATCTGATTGGCTGGCTCGTAAGTGAATTGAGATTTCTCTAAGCAATGCATTAGAGAATGAGATTGCCTTGCTGATATTCTCTTTACACAATTGAGCTAATTTAGTTAACCCATCTCCAATGAGTTTGGTTGTTTCATCGCCATGTAACGACTCAAATACAGAAAGTCCTAACTTTCTTGCAATATCTATGGGTTCTCCTTTGACTTCAGTCTCTTCTCCTCTTCGAAAACTTGCATCAAAACTATCTGATTTAGTAATTACATCTTTTACTCTGTCATTCACATCACCAAATCTTTTGGATATAGATCCAATATAAGGTATCATCCTCGTCGATTTACTATGGTGATGCGCTACTGCTGCAACTATCTCTTTAGGAAATCCTGCATTCTCTAGAACTATGGCGCCAACTACAGCGTGTATATGACTGCTTGCAATCCTTTTAGCATCAGCAATAGTTTCTGGCACATGATCAGAGAGATAATTAGTAAAAATTTTGCCGATATCGTGCAACATCGATGCAAGAACGATTTTATTATTTTCCATCATAACACTCCTTTGGATACGCCCTCCAACAGGCACGAAGCGTTTGGGGTTTACTTGGTTTGTGTATTTTTCTGATCTCTTCAAGCTCAAATGCTATCTAGAGCTTTCTTCTACTGTTCTTTATTCCATCCCACTTCCATACTTTCTTGAGATTTAATGTACTTTCCTTTAAGTTCTTTTTGTCAGGAATATTCTGTCACCATAAGTTCCGTAAAAATTGCATTGGGTCCCCGAGAGTGCTACTCTCTTTATCTTTGCCTCTCCAATGAATATTGTGTCTTTTGTGAGTCTGATAGAAAACGAACTTCATGCCCGGTTTTAGCTGCGTCCAGACAGTGGCTGGTTTTACAAAGTACATCTTTTACTCTTGAAAGACGATTTATAAATTGTTTAGTAAGGATTGGATATATTACTCTTACGATCCCAGCCATTAAGCCATTAAAAAACACCTATTTTTCCATGACAGCTTTAAGTGACTCTTCACCATGAGTTTTAGAATTTCCCTCCTCTTTCTTGGCCGGTTTCAATCTAGAAATCGATTGCAATTTTATTTCTTTTATGCTCCCCAGTCACACCAAATAGCAGAACAGCTAAACGACTCATGAACTACAGCAATATACCCTTCATCTTCTTATATGGAGATTTTGATTACATTCATTTCAATCTCCTATGCTTTAACTCTAAATCTGCTCGCATTGAGGATTGTCACACCAACAAGCTTGTCTTCTCGATATCTGAGCAGAATGCCTTCATCCGTAACTTCCGTATCCGTGGCCTTCTGAGGTCTCTCAAAACTTATGTAAAGAACATCAACTTTCCATTTATCTCGATTCCTGTAACAACGTGTCGGGGAATCACAATAAAGTAAATCCGGCTGTTGGGGAATAAATTATGGAGTTAAAACAACCGTAAGTTTTACATAGTCTCTACATATTGCCAATTTATATTTTTAGAATTTTATCAACTCAGAAAGAAATGTTGAATGTGTACCTTAATTTGAAGCTTGGAATTCTCGATTTTAGGGTAGAATACTTTTAAAATTAGGTAGAAGACAAGAGCCAATAAAGATGACTCTGAATTTGGATGACCACTTGCTTGAATGTTTACAGTTAGTTTAAACAGGATGGTATGGCGATCCTTAGATGTCCAAGATAATTTTAAAAATCATCCTCAAACTTCTTTCTTACATTTTATACTTTTTCTAGACATCTGGCTTTTTAACCATGGCAAAAAACAATGCTCGTAACAAATACTCGAATCTCTTGCCTGCAAAACTATTTAAAATAGAATTTCGAATAGAGCTATTATGGCAACTTCAAGGCTTGCTGAGAGGCTTTTCAGGGCTGGAATATACACGATGAACAGAGAGGAAGCTATCTCGATGATTGAAGACTTTGCCAGCAAACTTGGCATAGACCTCAGAAAAGCCGACTTGGAGAAAACGAGGGAGATCCTCAAGAAAGGAGAACCTTTGTCAAAAATAGTAATAGATATGCGGGAAAGATGAAAAGAGTCTACCTCGACACTTCTGCATACCTGAAGGAATTTTCTCAGGAAACAGGTAGCGAAACGATCTCTAGGATTTTTTCAGCATGTGAGAAAGGAGAAGTCGTAATTGTTACATCCCAGTGGACTTTAAGCGAGAGCATTGCAGTAGTGGATAGAAAATGAGGCAACGATTATTCCGAATCCAATCAGAATGATGAGTAAAACAGGGAGATAAGTTATCGAATCGGATTCAAGTTTCAAAATACGCCGCCGGCAGGATTCGAACCTGCGACCATCGGCTTAACAGGCCGACGCTCTACCAGCTAAGCTACGGCGGCTCTCACGGCTTAGCAGGCGAATCCTGCCTTGCAAAATCAGAAAATAGTAAAGAGCATTTAAACTTTGCCCTTGACACTTGACATTGACAGTATCAGTACGTCCTCGCCACGGCATTCAGCCTGCCCTCTCTCCCGCACACAACGCACTTACCCTTCTTCTCAGCTGAGACCTCAAAGGGCAGCTCGAACACTTCTCCGAGCACACTCGCTATTTCGTCGAGTTTAGCCCCACACTCCTCCGAATCGCAAAGGTGAACGAGAGCTACCCCTTTCTTAATCCACTCCTCAACCTCCTCCAAGCTATTGCAGTACTTTACTCTCTCTTTCATTGCCTCCACAGCTCTCGCGTAGAGCCTCTCCCTCATCTCCTTAGCCCACTCCTCCACCTTCTCTGGTATCTCGTCCCTCTTCACACTGAACTTCTTCTTCTCGTCTCTGAAGGATACTACTGCAGTTCCTTCATCTACTTCCCTCGGTCCTATCTCCACCCTTATCGCAGCTCCCTTGAGCTCCCACGTGTAGTACTTCGCTCCTGGTCTCTCGTCGCTCTCGTCCACGACGACTCTGTATCCCCGTCTCTTCAACTCTTCTCCAAGCTCCCTCGCGGCTTTAAGCACGGCCTCCTCCTTACCCTTGTAGAGAACGGGTATAACAACCACCTGCACGGGGGAAACCTCAAACGGTAGAATCAATCCAAGATCATCACCATGGACAGATATTAGAGCGGCTACGCACCTCTCGGATATCCCGTAGCAGGTTTGATAGGCAAAGCTATGCTCCCCGTTCGGCATCTCGTACTCTATGTTGAAAGTCCTAGCGAAGTTGTCTCCAAGGTTGTGAACCGTTCCAATCTGAAGAGTTTTGCCATCCGGCATTATCGTGTCGAACGCCATCGTGTAAACTGCTCCTGGGAACTTGTCCCACTCTGGTCTCCTGCATATAAGGCAAGGTATTGCCAACCTGTCGTAGAATTCCTTGTAGTAACTCATAGCCTTCTTAACCTGCTCCTCCGCCTCCTCAAACGTGGCGTGAACTGTGTGAGCTTCCTTGAACGAAGTTATTTCCCTGAGTCTTATCAGCGGCCTTGTGTGCTTGGTTTCGTATCTAAAAGTGTTGACTATCTGGTAAACCTTAAGAGGTAGGTCAGCGTGACTCCTGATCCAAAGTTTGAACATAGGATACATCGCAGTCTCGCTTGTCGGCCTCAAAGCAAGCTTCACGTCGAGAGGTGTAGTTCCTCCGTGAGTTACCCAGTAAACCTCATTCTCAAACCCTTTTATGTGCTCTCCCTCTTTCCCCAATTCCGTTTCTGGTATTAGAGCGGGGAAGTAAACCTCGTCGTGCTCCCTGTCCATTATCTCCCTCAAAATCCCGTAAACTTCCTTTCTTATCCTGAAACCAAACGGAAACCAGACGTAGAGACCTTTCACAGGATACCTGACATCCATTATCTCCGCTCTCTGGATTAGCTCGTGATACCACTCTGAAAACTCGCTTTTGGGTGGAAGAGCCTTCTTCTCCATGATCATCACCTCTTGAGCCTGAGACAGGACTTCGGGAACAATATTAAGATTTCTCTCATGGCCAATGAGATCTGGGTTTATCTTTAAGCTGAGGTAGGGGGTGAAGTTACAATCAAAGTGCATCGAGCATCTTTTGCAAAACGAGCCTGACGTGCTCTCCCTCATCCTCATTCGAGGCAGTTGTTATCACCAGAACTTTCTGGACACTCGTACCATCTATCAGTATTCCCCTTATATTCCCCTTATCGTCGCTCCTCGTGAGCTTGAGTCTCACTCCACCTCCAGAAGATGTTCCCCTACCCTCTATAACTCCGGGAACTATCTTCTTAACGTACTCGCACTTCGCAACTTCATGCAGGAGCTTTCTCCCCTCCCTCCCACCTATAACCGTTGAGTGCGCTCCTCCAATTTTCTCCTCCGGCTTTATCTCGATCCTTCTCAGCTTCTTCTCGACCCTGAGCGACTTCAACAGCTTTTCCACGATGTCCTCGAGACTCTGAGGAGGGAGAGGTATTACTTCGATGCTAGAGATTGAGTACCTCGAAAACAGCTCGAAGCATAGCTTTGCCTTAAACTCGTCCACTCCGGAAGCAAAAACGCCCTCCACCCTTCTCCAGTGAACGTTCTCGGCTATTGCTTCGAATGTGTTCCTTATCGACTCGTGCTCGGGGTAAAGCCTGTAAGAGTGTTTCTCCACCTCCCCAGCGTGAGTTATGAAAACGAGCTCAACAACATCTCCTTCGAACTTTTTTCCCTGAAAAAGGTAAACAACGCAAAACTCGGCGTTTCTCGTGTTGCAGTGTAAGCAGAACTGAGACGGGTACTCAAGGGCACGACCACAGTTCTTGCAGACGTACATAGCAATCACTTATAAGAAGTAAGGGGAGGGGTACAGGTGTTTTTGCTGATTATAGCGGGGCGTGGATTTGAACCACGGATCTGCGGGTTATGAGCCCGCCGGGATTACCTGGCTACCCCACCCCGCTTCGTTTTTGGTTTATTTGGAACGGTATATAAAGTTAATCGTCGAAGTTTGTTAGCAAGTAATCTAACAGGATAGAAAATTTTAAAACTCGATGAGTTTACCCGCAACCGATATTAAGGAGTAGAAACTCCATCATTATAATGATAGACGTGAGGTGGTGCGATGAGCTGGGCCAGCTACCCAGCATTTGCGGATAGAGTGCTGTCGATGATCGGCATAGAAGTGCACTGGATAATACTCCAGTACATACTCGGACTTCCACTGTTGGCAGTGATCGCAGAGGTAATATGGTTGAAAACGAGGGACGAAAGGTGGCTGAAGCTCTCGAAGACGATAGCCAAGGGCTTCATAATGGTGTTCGCAGTGGGAGCGGCAATGGGTACTGCTGCCGAATTCGGTCTGGTTCTTCTCTGGCCAAACCTGACAGAGGCAGCGGGGAAGTACATCTACTTTCCGCTCTACGCTGAGATCTTCGCCTTCATGATGGAAGTCGTATTCATCTACATGTACTACTACGCCTGGCACAGGTTGCCTGAGAAAGTACACATCGCAGTTGGAGCCTTGGCATTGATAGGAGCTTGGTTCTCAGCAACGATGATCGTGAGTGTTAACTGCTACATGCAAGCACCCGCAGGGTTGCTCGTTGGGCCATACAGTCAGGGTTACCCAAAGATTACACTTTTCATTCCAGCTGCGATAGCTGCAGCGTTGAACGTCACAGTTCTGCAGGCTGCTGGAATGGACGTTTTAGGAAAGGCAGGAAACAGTGTCATCGTTGCGATGCCGAGCAAGATAGTCAAAGAGGTCGTTGCCGACGCGTTTTCGGGAAAGACTGTATCTCACAGCGTTCTCTGGGGAGTTATAAAGCCGGCAGCTAAAGCGAAGCTCGCAAATGTGCCAGTAATGAAGGTTCTCGACGCGATAATGTTCGACACTGTAAGGCACGTTGGTGTTTACACTGTAACCTTCAAGTCCCCCGTCTTCGTTCCATCGGTTTTGCACGCCATAGGTTCCGGTATTGTCGTTTCAGCTTTCACAGCCATGGCGTTCTTCGGTTATTCCGCGTATAAGAGAGGGGGAGAAAACGCAAAACTGGGCTTCAAGTACAGCCTAGCATTCTCTCTCGTTTCAATAATCTATCAGGGATTTGTCAGCGGTCACGAGATGGGAGTGGCTATAGCGGAGTGGAACAGGGAGAAGTTCGCAACTATTCTTTACGGCTCTCCAGCTTTCCTCGAGAAGATAGAGTACATGCTCGCAGGGGTGAAGGATTACATAGGCTACAATCAAATTCCGGAGTGGCTGAGGCCTCCAACGATAATCCATTGGTTCTACTACACCAAGGTCAGCTTAGCTGTTCTGCTCGGTTTCTCAGCCCTCGTGCTAGCATACTTAGTGTTCGTGAAGAAGAAAGAACCATACTCCCCATACCTGCTCGTCCTGCCAGTTATAGCTCAGGTGGTCAGTTTCCTCGGTTGGGCCGTCAGAGAAGTAGGAAGAAAGCCGTGGACGATATACGGGATAATGGATGTGAAAACGGCGCACACGATAAACCCGCCTCCAGCTTGGGTGGACTTCCTCGTCGAGGCGTACTTCATAGGCCTGCTATTACTTCTCTGCTACGCCGTCTACAGGTTCCTGTGGAAGAACGGAGAAAAGGTGGCGGAAGGAGAGACTGAGGGGGTGAGAGCGTGATAATCCTCGACTTTCTCGCCTTGACTTTCGGTCTCCACATCGTGCTCGTCAACCTCGGCATAGGGCTGTCAACGACCATACCTTTCATGAAGAGAGCTGGAGAGAGAAACAGAGACGAGTATCTACTGAAAACGGCAAGGAAGCTCATGAAATTCTACGCTGCTACCTACGGGCTTGGAGGAGTGCTGGGGACTGCTTTCACTGTCTTCCTGCTCAGCTTCTATCCGGGATTTCTTGGCCTAGCTGGAAACATAGCGTTCGTGCCATTCGCACTCTCGATACTTCTGATATGCCTACACTTCATATCTATCGTCGTATACTGGTACGGTTGGGACAAGCTTAGTGAGAACACGCACTTCGTCGCCGGAATCGTAATGACGTCTTCAGCGATACTTATACCCCTCGGCTTTAGAGCAATCTTTGGATTTCTCAACGTGCCCATGGGATTAGAGCTGCAGCCCAAGATTCACCTCAACGTCGTAAAGGCCCTCGCGAACCCAACGTTCTTGGTTCTGTATCCGAAGAGCATATTCGCGTCCTACGCCCTGACTTTCTGCATCTTAGCAGGAGTTTTCGCCTACAGGACGAGCAGGGGAGATGTGAGAGCTGAACAGTACTCGGTGAAGTTCGCGAAGTACGGATTGGCTTTCCTCGTGCTCACGGCAATACTTGGAGTCATTTACGCGGAAACCCTTAGGGTGTTCGCTCCGTACAAGTTCGACAACGTTTTTACCTTCCTCGGACTGACAGCCAAGCACGACGTAAGCTGGATGTTCCTGTTGAAGATTGCCTTCGTTACAATCCAGCTCGGAGCG
>Ga0256834_1001265_pt1 | contig 17498 bp, 15 predicted proteins | sample 4281140metaG_FD_190536 | JGI IMG/M metagenome (GOLD analysis project Ga0256834, IMG submission 190536) | Hydrothermal vent microbial communities from East Pacific Rise, Pacific Ocean - 4281-140 | ecosystem: Environmental > Aquatic > Marine > Hydrothermal vents | place: Pacific Ocean: East...
CTGGAGCAGCCCCTCCAATTGGAAGATCAGAAATAGAAACCCCTAGCTCTTTTGCTAAAAGTCCAGCTAACACCAATATCCTTGAGCAATCTACACATGAGCCCATGTGTAATACTGGTGGAATACCAAGGGCATTTGCTATCTCTTTTAGTCCATCTCCTGCCATATCTGCTGCCTCTGGTAATAAAAGCCCTGCCTTTGCACAAGCAATAGCAGCACAACCTGTCTCTGCTACTAGTATGTCATTTTTAATAAGCTCTTTTGTCAGATTTACGTGTCCAAAATCATGGGTAATTTTTGGATTATTACAGCCTACAATACCTACAACACCTTTGATTTTACCTGACTTAATTGCCTCAAGAAGTGGGGTAAAACTCCCTCCTAGAGCCTTTTTTATAGCCTCTACAGAAAAACCAGCCATCATTTTCATAGGCTCTTTTGGAATCTTTACCCTGTTTGGATTTCTATTTTTAAAGTTATTTATTGCAAGTCTTATGATGTCTCTGGCTATATCAAGTGCATGATCAGGATGAAATTCTACATGTTTTGCATCGGAAAATCTTGCTTTTTCTGATGTAGATACAACTATTGTATGATAGCACTTTGCTGTCTTTGAAATGGATGGGAATATACACTGATAATCTATAAGCATAAGTTCAATGGCACCTGTTGCAATAGCAAGCTCTTGAAGCAGCATGTTTCCTGCTATAGGAATTCCTCTTCTCATCAAGACTTCATTTCCAGTACAGCACATCCCTAGTAGATTTAAGCCTTGTGAGCCTACTTTTAGTGCCATTTCTTTTATTTCATCTTCTTGCGCTGCCTTTACAAGCATCTCAGAAAGGATTGGATTATGTCCATGTAATAGGATATTAATATGGTCTTCTTTTATGCACCCAAGATTTACATAAGATGTGCATGGAGTAGGGGTTCCAAATAAAACATCTGATATCTCTGTAGCCATCATAGAACCACCCCAACCATCAGAAAGGGAGGTCCTTAAGGCATGTATTAAGACATTGTCATAACTTGAATCCACCCCCATGTGTATCCTATGAGCTGCTTCAACTATTTCTCTATCAACGCTTCTAGGAAAAATATTTAGCTTTTTCCAAAGCTCTATATTCTTTTCTGGAGCCCTTTTTAAGGCAAAGGTAATAGAATTTTTTATTGTCCCAAATTCTTCAAATAATTTTAAGGCAAGTTCTTCTGCAATTTCATTGTCAGACTTAGATGTGTCTATATCAAATTCTTCTGCTAATGTTCTTAATTTTTCAGTATCTGTAATCTCGTAACCTTGAGCCTGTCCCCTTGAAGTTTTTAACAATACTTCAATTATTTCTCTTCCATGATCTGAATGGGCAGCCGCTCCAACTAAAAGGTCATCTAAGAGATTTCTTGCAGATATAAGGCTTGCATCTGCACCACAAACACCCCTTTTAGGACCAGTTTTTTCAAAAGGATCTATCCTACAAGGTCCCATAGCACAGCGATTACAACATAGCCCAAGTTGTCCATATCCACACTGTGGTTGCTGGGCTTCTAGCCTATCCCATACAGTCTCTAAGTTTTCATCCATTGCCTTTTCTAATATAGGCTTTGCACTTTCATCTATAGTGCGTTTATCTATAATCTCTTTTTTATCCAACATAACCAACGCCTCCTCTAAATAATTGAACCCAAATGATAAATCTTTTCCATAACCTGTCTAAACTTTAAGATATTATCTGGAATAGATCTCTTTTCTTCATTAATAAGAGTATTGCCAATATCTAATACAGAAAGCTTTCTTGATTTCTTAATGATTTGATTAATCTCACCAAACTCTAATGCATTTGTTTTACATGCCTCTACACATGCAGGAAGTTTATCTTTACTTAATCTATCAATACAGAAATCACATTTTATATTGACTTGTTTATCAAAAGCTAAGTTCTTATAAAAAGAAATCACATCAAAAGGACAGGCAATTGCACACATAGCACAGCCTATACATTTAGCTGTATCAACTATTACTACATCTAACTTATCATCTCTATGTATAGCACCTGTTGGACAAACCTGTTCACATGGAGCAGGGTTACAGTGTCTACATCTTATTGGCATTGTTAAATAGTTAACTGTAGACTCTACAAATATGCGTTTATGAGCACTGTTATCATTAGGCAAATCAAATAATTGATTTGTCTTTGAGTGTGCTAATCTACAAGCTATTTCACAATGCTTACACCCAATACATCTTTCAGGATGAATAAAGATAGTCTTCATAGCTAACACCATCCTGCTTTATTTAAGATTAAAGGATTGTTGTTATTAAGAATAATTTGTAATAAGCTCTTATCAAATTTTTGTATAATAGTCAAACAAAAAACTTAAAGTAACACTAAGTTTTTAAAGGTAAAACTTTTAAAGTTTAAAGTATTATCCTAATAGGTAAATTAAGGGAATAGTTAACTAACAACTATAAAGATTAGAACCATCTACCAAACATTAGGTCTCTATAAAAAGCGAGGATTTGTGGACCAAAGAAAAGTGCTATAAGGGCAGCTATAGCTAAAAAAGGACCATAAGGGATTCTAGTATCTCTTTTAGCCTTATTTAAAAACATAAGTAAAAAGGCATAGATAGTACCAATAAGGGCGCTAAAAAATATAACTATTGGGATATAAAGCCAGCCCAAAAATGCCCCAATCATTCCCATAAGCTTTACATCACCAAAGCCCATTCCTTCTCTTTTAGTTACAAAAAAATAACCTAGTCTTATGAGTTCAAAGATGCCTGCACCAACAACAGCTCCTATCAAAGACTCCTTTGGAGAGAGTCCTTGAACAACAGCAAACATTAAAATTCCAATTACAATACCAGGAAGTGAGATTACATCAGGGATTATATGGTGCTTAAGATCAATAAAAAATATGGCTATTAACGAGCATACAAAATAAAGATAGCCTAAAAACATATAAATATTAAAGTGATACTTTAGCCAAAGACACACACTTAAAATTGCAGTTATAAGCTCTACAATAGGATATTGTATTGATATTGGCTCTGAACATTTACTACATCTACCTTTTAATATAATAAAACTTATAAGTGGGATATTCTCCCACCATCTTAATCTATGACCACATTTAGGACACTTAGAACCAGGAGAAATTATCGATTCTTTTTTGGGTAATCTTACTATAACAACATTTAAGAAGCTTCCTATACAAAGCCCAACAATAAAGACTATTAGATCAATCCAAAATGATGTAAGATGCTGATAATAAAGCACTCTTTTTCTCCTAAAAGATAAAAAAGATCATAGACTATATGCTAGTAAGATATTGATTTTCCTTTGACAGATAATTTTGGACATAGTCTTTAACTGCATCTTCAAGGCTTGTAAATTTTCGTTTGTAGCCAGCATCTTGTAATTTTTTCATATCTGCCTGTGTAAAATACTGGTATTTGTCCCTAATAGCCTCTGGCATATCAATATATTCTATATTGGTCTCTAGCCCCATTGCAGAAAAAGTTGCCTTTGCAAGGTCATTCCATGTACGTGCCTTTCCTGTACCTAGATTAAATATGCCATTTACATCCCTGCGCTCTAAAAACCAAGCCATTACATCAACACAGTCTTTTATATAAACAAAATCCCTCTTTTGCTCTCCATCTTTATACTCTGGCTTATAAGACTTAAATAGCTTTAATTTACCTGTCTCCTTTATCTGATAATATGCCTTACAAACAACGCTTTTCATATCACCCTTATGATATTCATTGGGTCCATATACATTAAAAAACTTTATTCCAACAATTTTATCTAATATCTCCTTTTTTAAAGCCCATAAGTCAAAAAGCTGCTTTGAATAGCCATACATATTTAATGGTTTAAGTTTAGGTATAATACTATGGTCATCACTAAAACCAAGGGAGCCATCTCCATAAGTTGCAGCACTACTTGCATAGATAAACCTTATATTATTTGCCAGACAATACTTAGCTAACTCCTTTGTATAATGAAAGTTATTATCCATTAAGTAATCTGCATCTAATTCTGTTGTTGAAGAACAAGCCCCCATATGAATTATGGATTCTATTTTAGGGAACCTACTTGCATAAAGCTCCTCTAAAAAATCATCTTTATGCAGGTAATCGTAGTATCTAAGATTAACAAGATTTTTCCATTTCTGAGTTGTACCTAGATTATCTACAATTAAAATATCATCTATGCCTAACTCGTTAAGTTTCCAAACAAAAGCGCTTCCTATAAAACCTGCTCCACCAGTTACTATATACATATTTTTTTATCTCTCCTTATTTAATAGGCAATAAGATAGTACAAGTAGTACCCTTACCTTCTTTACTTTTTATCTTTATAATACCGCCATGCGCTTTAACTATTCTATAAGAGATTGTCAACCCCAATCCTGTTCCCTTCTTCTTTGTAGTAAAAAAGGGGTTGAATATCTCTCTTAAATATTTTTCAGAAATGCCGCAACCAGTATCTGATATCTCTATCTTAACAACAGATTTCTCAAGTCTTGATATAACCCTTAAAGTTCCTTGTTCGTTTATTGCCTCAATGGCATTTTTTATAAGATTTATAAAAACTTGCTTCATTAAATCTGGATCGACCTTAACTCTTGGAACATCTTTACTTAAATCTACAATAATCTCTATGCCATATTTAGCTGCTTCATCTTTAAAAAAGGATATTGTTTCAAGAAGAAGTTCGTTTAAGTCACAATCTTTTCTTTCAATCTCAATAGATTTTGTAAAGTCTCTTACATCTGTAATAAGGGATTCAAGTCTTTCTATTTCCTTTAAAATGATCTCAAGTTTATCCTTGTCTTTTGGGTCAATTCTCTTTAAAAGTTGCTGGGCAAAACCACCTATAATTATAAGAGGATTTTTTATTTCATGGATTAGGTAAGATGCAGTTTGACCAACAGCAGCAAGCCTTTCTGCCTGAAGAAGCCTTTCTTCCATCTCTTTTCTCTGGGTCTGATCTCTTAAAATAACTGTATAATAAAGCGAAGAATTAAGAGAAAATGAAGAAAGAGAAACCCTCACGGGGAAAGAACTTCCATCTTTTTTAACTGCACTTATGATAACTGGTTCTCCCCTTCCCTCTTTTATCTTTTTATAAAAACCTTTTTCAGACTTTGGAATAAGATCTTTTAAGTTTTTACTTAATAACTCCTCTATAGTGTAACCAAATATTTTAGCTGCAGCTTGATTTGCCTGATGTATATCTAGGTTTTCATCCAATATCATAATTGCATCTCTTGCACTTTTAAAAACACTATAAAACTTCTTTTCTGCCTTTTTACCTTCAATATGTGTCTCGTAAAGTTTATATATAAGTTTACAAGTATTTGGTTCTACAATATATGGCTTTAAATCTCTTACAACAAATCTATCTTGTATATGAAACAAGAATTCTCTATCTGGGACAAAAAATAGATCTAAACCTAATTGGGGTAATTTCTCAATATCCTTTATAATAGATATATCATTTTTCTTAGCAAAATTTATAAGTTCTCGACTATTCTCTTCATTTAAAATACATACAGCAACTAATCTAACATCTAATTTTTTAAATGGTTCAGAATCAAACATCAAAACGAAATCAAATGCACTCTTATCACATCCTGCAACGCATACATCTAAGCTTTTCTCTTTCATAATCTTGACCTTTCACATAAAGATAGGTTTGAAGATATCATCGGCAAATTAATACTTTTTATTTCTGATATAATTATTTAAAATTTACTAAAAATTTACATGGTTGTGAATTTAAAAACATGTCAATCCTAAATATAATTGAAGAAGATGAAGTAATAATAGAAACCTCATTATCTTATAAAGACATACAAAAACTAAATCCACCTCTATCAATATTTAAAAACATTTTAAAACCATTAAAAATCATAGATAAAAATGGAGAACTGTTAGGATGGTGGCCAAGTGTAAAAGGCCTTTTTCATCCTGTGGCTAAAAATACTAGTTTTTCTTTTGTAATTGAAAAAAGGCTTTGTGCAATGGCAATGCCATCATTTTATGTAAGATCTATAAGAGAAGAGATAGAATTTTTATTAAGTATGAATATACATTTTATAATAAATCTTACAGACCTTGATTATAAGAGCCCTGATTACAGAAAAAATTTTAAAATAATTGATGTACCTGTCCCTGACTTTGATGCCCCAACTTTTGATCAAATAGAAAAGATATGGGATATATTTAAAAAATCTAACTCTAAAAAAAGACTTTGTATACATTGTGTGGCAGGAAGAGGTAGAACAGGAACTGTACTTGCTTGTCTTATTGGAAGATACTATCACCTAAAACCTGATATAGCTATAGATAAAACCAGAAAGATGCGTCCAGGAAGTATTGAAACAGGTCTACAAGAAGAATTTATCTGGGATTACTTATATAGTCTAGATGATCTCTATGACTAACTTAAAAGTAACTTTTTTAAGGTAGCACATACAAAATTTACATCTTCTATCTCCATAGAGGCAAAAAATGGGAGGCTAAGACAAGTCTTGGCAAACTCTTCTGCAATAGGACACTTTCCCTCTTTATATCCATATACCTTTCTATAATATGGATGAAGATGTAAAGGCCAATAGTGAACTTGAGGATATATACCATACTTGGTAAGTCCTTTAAAAAGTTCATCTCTATTAATAGGAGATTTAGTCCCTAGTCTTATTATAAAAAGATGGAAACAGGGATCTTGTCCTTTAGGCCAAATAGGTAGTTTTAGTATTTCTTTTTCTTCAAGTTCAAAAAGTCTTTCTCTATATGCTCTAAAAAGACGCTGCTTTCTCCTTTTAAAAAGATCGATTCTAGAAAGTTGACTCCTACCAAGTGCTGCATGTATATCACTAAGCCTAAAATTAAGAGAAAGTTCATGTAGTTCGTATGGCCATATTTGATCCTTTGAAAAAAATTCAAAATTATTAGGGTCTCTTTCTATACCATGATTGGCTAATAAAGATATACATCTAAAAAGCGTTTCATCATTGGTAAGTACTGCTCCACCCTCTGCACTTGTTATATTTTTAACTGGATGAAAAGAAAATATAGAGAGATCTGAGTGCCTACATGCACCACAAAATATATCTTCTCCATTATAAGAATAAGAACTTCCGATACTATGCGCTGCATCTTCAACAACCTTGAAGTTATAATCTCTAGAAAGCCTATGTATTTTTACAAGATCTGCTGAAATACCATAAAAATCAACTGGTATAACTACTGTGGGAACACTACCAGTTTGTTTAATATAAAGCTCTATTTGGCTTGGAGATATCTGTAGGGTCTCTGGATCTATATCAATAAAATCTATTCTTGCACCACAAAGTGCAAAGGCATTTGCTGTTGCGCAAAAGGTGATAGGAGTGGTTAGTACTAAATCCCCTTCTTTAACCCCTAGTGCTCTTGCTGCCAGATAAAGAGCAGCTGTACCATTTGAAACACAAGTGCAAAACTTTGCTCCTGTATATTTACAAATATCTCTTTCAAAAAATCTAATCTCTTCACCTTGAGTAATACGTTTAGACTTTAAAACTCTAATAACAGCCTGGATATCTTCTTCGCTTATCCATTGTTTGCTATAAGAAAGCCTTTTAACCATAAAAATTTATTTATATTAATCCTTCTTTTTTTAAGAGCTTTTTTAGATCTTGAACACTAAGCCAGGTATCATTTTTATCACTTGCATAATAAAAACCTTCAGGTACAGGTTCGCCTTTTATAAAGACTCCTCTGGGTTGCCATTTTCCATTTGGATGAATAACAAACAAATCTTCAAACATATCTGTATGGCTTCCTTCATACTCACTGATTAAAAGCTCATGTATCTTCTCACCAGGTCTTATCCCTATGATTTTTTGTTTACATCCGGGGGCAATTGCCTTTGCAAGGTCTACTATCTTCATGCTTGGAATGCGGGGAACAAATATCTCTCCACCATTCATAATAGCAAGAGCCCTTGCAACAAGCCTTACTGCCTGAGAAAGTGTAAGCCAAAAACGTGTCATACGAGGATCTGTAATAGTTATGATACCTTCTTCGCGTTGCTTTAAAAAAAGAGGGACTACACTCCCCCTAGAACCTAAAACATTTCCATATCTCACACAAGAAAAACGTGTTGGGCGATCACCAGAATATACATTTGCATGGACAAATACCTTTTCTGCACACAGTTTTGTAGCACCATATAAATTTACAGGATTAACAGCTTTATCAGTACTTAAAGTAACTACATCTGGCACTTCATTTATAAGTGCCGCATCTATAACATTTTTAGCACCCAGTATATTGGTTTTTACCGCTTCAAAAGGATTATACTCACAAATTGGAACTTGTTTCATAGCAGCAGCATGTATTATAACATCAACCTTTCTTGTTGCTTTTATAAGTCTATTTCTATCTCTTACATCTCCAATTAAAAACCTAAGCCTTGGATCATTAAACTTTTGTTGCATCTGATATTGTTTTAATTCATCTCGACTATATATCCTTATGCTTCTTGGATGATGCTCAGTAAGTAAATATTTTGTAAATGCATGGCCAAAAGAACCCGTTCCACCTGTTATGAGAATTACTTTATCTGTAAAATCGTATATTGCACCTTGATCCTCTTTAGCTCCCTCTTTTAGAAGTTCTTGTTTAACCTCCGAAAGACTCATTTGTTGAGATAGATGTTTTACCTTAGCAAGTATAGCTAAATCCTTTTGACTATATCTTCTTTGCCCCCCTTTAGTCCTTGTCGGAGCCCATACACCCTCTAAAACTTTTTCCCAATGTCTTAAAGTTGTTGAAGGCACTCCAAGTCTTTTACTTGCTTCTTTAATACTTATTAATCCATCCAATTTAGCGTCATTTTTTTTACTAGGCATTAATTGGTCCTCCAAATATATACATAAAATTCAAAGCATAAGATAAAATTTTTTAATGTTAAATTTGACTCTTTAAGAAAATTTTCTCACTTTGATATCTTTCTCGGATATAGCTAAAGATTTCATTAATCCTTTAAGTTTGAAGCTTAAAATTTTTATTTTTTGAATAGGCAGGAAAACTTCCGATAGATAATTAAAAGCTTAACGATTAACTAATGACTGGAAATCAAGGAAGAATAAGGAAGTGTTATATATAAAAAATGATATTTTTTATACAACATATCCGTATAATATCTTAATTGCAAGCAATGATACTAAAGAACAACAAAAGATATATACTTATTTAAATAAATATAAACATCAAATCTTAATTGCTAACTCCAAAGAAGAGTTATTAGAAAGGTCTAAAAATAACAAGACAAAAATATTAATATTTGATTCCAACTTCCTTCCTTTAGAAAAAAGTATCTGGGTCTTAAATAAAATTAAAAATAACAGATATCCTCATCCATATATAATAACCCTAATAAACAGCAATGACTCAGACAATTTTATAGAAAGGCTTAAGCCTCAAACGGATGACTTTATTTCAAAGCCAATAATACCACAAGAGCTCTTATTAAGAATTAACTTGTTAGAAAAACTAATAAAACTTGAAATACATCATCAAAAACAAATACATAATCTGCTTGCTGTTATGGGAGACATGCTAGGTAGTAGAGATCATTGTACACTTGAACATTCAAAAAGAGTCGCAAAGATTGCTGTTAAGGCCGCAAAATTGCTAGGTTTCAGTAATTCTGAAATAGAAATGATTAAAATAGGATGTCTTCTACACGATATTGGTAAAATTGCCATACCAGATGAAGTACTTTTAAAACCTGGGAAGTTTAATAGTTTAGATAGAAAATTAATGAAACTTCATCCTATAATAGGAGCAGATTTTATAAAAACAAGAATTGAGAGCCCAATTATATATGAAATAGTTCTAAAACATCATGAACGTCTCGATGGCTCTGGTTATCCCTTTGGTTTAAAAGAAAAAGATATACCCCCTAGTGTAAGACTTGTATCTGTATCAGATATACTTGAAGCCCTTATAGCTAAAAGGCCATATAAACCTCCTTTAAGTATAAAAAGTGCTTGTTCAATATTAAGAGCAAATGTCCAAAATAATAAACTTGATAAAAAGAGTGTAGAAGCTGTTATAGAAATAGTAAGTAAGTGGAATCCTTTATCTTTAGAGGTAGAGCCTAGAATAAAAGATATAAGAACTGTAGAACAATTTAGACAGATATGTTATTTTCGTGAACCTATGTCTAACTTTTTCAATTATAGATTTTTACTAACCATAGAGATATCTAAAGAAATTAGAGATATTTTAGATTATTATCATTTGATTCTTATTGATTTTAAGGAACTTAGAAAATTTAATAAAAGATGGGGATACCTACGGGCAGACCAATGTCTTGATGAACTAGGAGAGTCTATATTACATCTTCTTGAAGACCCATCATTAATACTTGATGATAAATTAAAAATGATCCCTCCTCTGTATAAAAAAGGAGCTGACTATCTTATCCTATCTCTACATAGAGAAAAACAATTTTCTATATTATGTGAAAGGCTTAAGATATTGTTAAACGATTTCTATAAACAATGGGGGCTTTCATCTAGAATATTGATAAAGAAATATAAATCTTCTTGTTCTTTAGAGCAGGCACTTGATTATATACTCATAATGGAACAAGAAAATCAAAAATTAATAAATATAACTCCACTTAAGGAAAGGTTTTAAAGACTTTTACTTTTAAAAAGGGAAATAATAATTTCTACCTCTCCTAGGGATAAACCCGTCTCTTTAGATATCTCTTGATTACTTTTCCCTTTTTTCCACAATGATATCACCTTTGAATGAATAAATTGTTCTTCTTGTAAAGTTAATCCACTATCCTTTAATGATTGATTATTTTGTGTATTTGGTTTTAAAACAGCTTCTAACTCTTTAACTAAAATCCTTTTTTCTTCAATAAGTTTATTAAGTTTTTCAGTAAGTTCTTTGCTTTCTTTTAATGCCTTTAAAAAAGACTCTATTCTTTGAGGACTAAGACCTCTTATTTTTACATAAACTAATAAAAATAATCCGATTAGAACAATATCTAAAAATAGTTGTAATATTATTAAATTAGAAGTATTCATAGATTTTATTAGACTTTTATGTCTATTTTCTTTTTAATTCCATTAGTCCCTTCTTTATTGATATTATCTTTAAAAGTTTTCGGAGCATCTAACATATATTTTTCATTTGGCTTATGTCGAATCATCAAAGTTACCTGATCTTTTAACCTTAAGCCCTCTTTTTTCTTTTTATTCTCTTTTTTTCTTTGATCCTTATTCTGATGTTCATCCCTTCTACCATGTCTTTGCCCTCTATTTACCTGTAAATTAATAGGTTGAGTAGAAATCAATTGGACTCCCTCTACACCATAGCGATCCATAATTAATTACCTCCTTAATTACATTTATTACAGCAACCATCTTATCTTAATTCCCCCTATTTTTATTATCTCAATATAAAACCCATTAGACTTACATCTGTAATTCTATAAGGAGACAACTCTTTATTAAGAGCTTGTTTTAAAGGCTTACAATATTTTAGGAGAAAATTCCCTCTTTCCTCTGGCCTTATAACTATTCCTTTTAAGTCCTCATATATAATATTTCTTATAAGAGTTAATCTATGCTCTAAAATTGCCTTTGTGTTAGGATCAGCAACAGTTAATTTAGCATGTAACTTTAAAAATACTACATCACCTTCATAAACTACTGGTATATAAAAAGGCTGTAAACTAACTATAGCAGTACCAAGCACTTTAGCTGAAGAAGGGATATTTATATTCTTCTTGTCAAAAGGATACTTGGAAGATTGATTTACATTTTTAGATCTTGAGGATTTTCCAAAAGTTTTTTTAGTCTCTTTAGACTTAGATTTTTGGACAATATATGTGTTTTTATTGAGATGCTTAAAATATGGTGCACAAAGAGCATATATTGTAAAAAAACCTACTATAATAAGAATAGATTCTAAAGCAATTATTCCCCAAAAAACTAAAGACCTTAGAGGTGGAAGTCTTTTTAGAAGGTTATTAAATCTATTGTCTTTATCTGGTTCTCTGTCTTTATCTTTATTATTTTTGACATTTTTTTCTTTATCTTCAGATATTTCTTCTTTAGTTTTTTGGCTAGAATCCTCTTCCTCCTTAGTTTCTGATATTATCTCTTCTTCATCATCTTCAAATATATCTAAATCTAAATCATCTAAGCTACTTTCTGTATCCCAAAGCTCATCATCAGAAAGAGACTCTACATCATCTCCTTTTTCATTTTTATCCTTATTATCTTTGTCTCCTTCTTTATCTATTCCTCCATCAGAATTATCTAAGTTTTCGCTAATATTAGCATTATCGGTTTCATCATTTTTAAGAGGTTCTCCTTTAATAGGTTCAGGTTCCTTAGACTTCTCTCTCTGCTCTTCAGACTTTTCTTTAGCTCTATTATCTTCCTTCTTATCTTCTACTTTATCCTCTAAATCTTCAGTATCTGTTTTGGGGACATCTTTAGAGTCTTCTTCTATACTGTCATTTTCCTGCTGTATATCTGTTGAATCTAATTCTTCTGGATTGTCTTTTTCTGGTTGGTCATTTTTATTGTTAGGATTTTCCTCTAGAGTTGAATCTTGAGATGCAGGGGGATCTCTTCCCTCTTCCTTCTCTTCTAGAACTTCTTTTGATTGTTCTTGTCCTGTATCTTTTTTATCAGGGCTTTCACTCTCTTCCAAGTTTTCCCTTTTTTCTTGTTCTTTATCCATATAGACATAGGCTTTTATTATTCACCAAAGATCTTTTTTATCTTCTCACTTAAGACCTCTGGTGTAAATGGTTTAACTATATAGTTACTAACCTTTGCCTTAACTGCCTCTATGATATTATCTTTTTGTGCTTCTGCAGTAACCATTAAAAATGGAATATCCTTTAATTTATCATCAGCCCTCACCTTTTTTAAAAGTTCAATACCAGTCATCTTAGGCATATTCCAGTCTGATACAATAAAATCTACAGGCTCTTTTTGTAAAATCTCCCATGCAACAGAACCATCATCAGCTTCAAGAAAATTTTTAAATCCAAGTTGAGTTAAAATATTCTTTACAATTCTTCTCATAGTGGCAAAATCATCTACAATTAATATCTTCATATTATAGTCAATGGCCATCTGTGCCTCCTTAGTTTTATTATCTTTTTACCCCTGTGTCAGACTTATCGGAAAGATGGCCATATCTTTAAAGCTCCAAATTAAAAAATTTAAAGTAAAGATCCATGCAATTTTTCCGCTATAGGAGCAAGCTTTGCCCTAAGTCTTAACATTGCCTTTGTATGCATTTGTGAAATTCTAGATTCTGTATAACCCATTATCTCACCAATTTCTCTCATAGTAAGCTCTTCATAATAATAAAGTGAAATAATAAGTTTCTCCTTCTCTGGAAGCTCTTTTATCGCTTTTATTAGAATATTTTTTACCTCCATCATATTAAGTTGATGGAATGGATCTATTTCTTCATCATCTGCAATAAGATCAAAGATGTCATCCTCGTTACTATCTGGCATATGCCTTCTAATTACTTCTATATCCAAGAAAGTAACATTTTTAGTCTTATCAAGAAGATCATAAAACTCTTCAAGACTAATTCCCATTGCCTTTGCAACCTCTTCATCTTCTGCAGGCCTTCCTAGCTTTTTCTCTAGCTCTCTATAGACTTGTTCGAGCTCTGTTGCCTTCTTTCTTACTGATCTAGGCACCCAATCAAGAGACCTTAACTCATCAAGCATTGCCCCTCTAATTCTAAATTCTGCATAGGTCTTAAACTGGATTTTTTTAGAGGGATCAAACTTCTCTATTGCATCCATTAATCCTAAAACGCCAGAGCTTATAAGATCATCTACAGAAATATGAGGGGGAAGCCTCATTGCAAGTCTTCCTGCCACATACTTTATGAGAGGCAAGTACTTTAAGATAAGCTCTTCACGTTTGTCCTTAGTAAGCTTTTTCCCATCTTTGAAAAATGTTTTTGTATAATCTTTAAGCGTTGAAACATTTTTTTTAACCATAGCTTTTTTAAGCTCTGAACAAGTGCTTCCAGAAGAATTTGATGTTGCCGTCCACATAGTCATCATACCCCTCTTTTAAAAGACTTTGGGCAAGACCCATGAAGACCCGACTAGATTTTGCATGCGGGTAAAGGTCCAATACTGCCCGCTGTCGTCTAACAGCTCTTGGAATTGCTTCATCTTGAGGAATAAATCCTAGGAAATTTAGAGAAAGCGTTCCCAAAAACCTATCAACAACAGCAGCCAGTTGTTTAAAGACCTTTTGGGCTTCTTGGTCATCCTTGACCCAGTTTATAAGTACATAAAATGATTTTACTTGGTGCCTACTAAATAAAACTTTTATAAGTGCATAGGCATCAGTTATTGATGTAGGCTCAGGTGTCAGAATAACTACTCTTGCCTGAGCTGCTAAGTTAAAATAAACTACATTATCTGATATACCAGCAGGGGTATCAATCAATAAAAGATCAATATCATCCCCCAGATCCTCCATTTCAGTAAGTAAAAATAACTTATCTGCATCACTTAAAGTTACAAGATCAGGTACACCTGAGCCTGCAGGAAGAATAAGAATGCCCCCCGGTCCTCTGATAAGTATTTCATCAAGACGTCTTTCCCCAGAAAAGACGTGTTTTATATTGTACTTTGGACAAAGTCCTAAAAGTACATCTATATTGGCAAGTCCAAGGTCTGCATCTAAAAGTAGAACCCTTTTCCCGCATCTTGAAAAAGCAAGGGCTAAGTTTGCAACAACATTTGTCTTCCCTACTCCACCTTTTCCACTTGTAAAAGAGATTACTCGTGGATACCTATACCTTTCTATCTTCTTTTCAAGGGCTATTGCCCCTTGAGTATTAGCTTTTCTTATCTGTTGCCATTGCTTAAGTGTTGCCGCCTGATCCATAAGGACTCCTACGAGATCCTCGCTTCTGTTTTTATATCTCTTATCGGCTGATCATAAATATAACTATTGATCAGCTTGTTTTCTCCCTTAATTCCAAGCGAGTTTAATCCTAATATTAAACTCACTAATCTTTTTGCACTTGCAGGTTCAATATCTTCTGGGACCCTTTGCCCTGTAGTTAAATAGGAGATAGGAAGTCTTAATCCTAAAACAGGAGTTGATAGTACTCCATAACTTTTTGTTTCATCGATCTTACTTAGTATCCAACCAGAGACTGGTAAGTCTTTATATAATTTAATAGTTCTTACAAGGTCTTCATGTTTTAAGGTTGCACAAAGAAGTACTTGGGCACTTAATTCAGGAATAGCATCAAAAAATCTTCCTAGTTCTTGTCTATGTTTACTATCCCAAGGGCTTCTCCCTGTAGTATCTACAAAAATAAAATCTTTATCTTTGTTAGCAGAAAATATACGAGCAAGATCTAGAGGATCTTGTGCTACTTCAAAGGGAATATCAATAAGTTTTGCATAACGCCTTAGTTGATCTATCCCTGCTAGTCTATAAGTATCAGTTGAAACTAATACCCCTTTTTTACCTTTCCTTATAACCAAATTAGCTGCAAGTTTTGCTAGTGTTGTAGTCTTCCCCACCCCTGTAGGACCAATAAATGCCCACCACATCGGAGGCTTAAAATCCTTGTCTTTAACGACATTGACTAATGAAAGTCCATAGTTATAAAGCCACCTTATAATTGTAATCCTATCCGTATTCTCTCCCACTTTATATTTGGATAAATAAGAAATAGCTATTCTTCTTTTTATCTCTGGTGGAAGTCCTAAAGAGTTTAGAACTGAATCCAACAGTCCCAATGGAATTACTTTATTGTCATATATTTGATTAAAAGAATTTGGGCTATTTATACTAGAAAATGATATTGCTAAGTTTTCAACAAGTCTTTTAAGTTCATTTATTTGACCTACTATTTCATCAATACCTATATTTTTATTACTGCTTATTATTTTACGATCTTTTGTTCCTATAGATGACTTGCTTGATTCTATATCTTTATCAGGATCAACTGCAGCCATTACCTCTATATAGGAAATAACTGCTCCCTTGGCATCTCTTTTCTGACGCCTTCTAGTGTGAAGTATGACAGCATCTTCACCTAAAACTGCCTTCACTTCTTCTAAGGCCTTTGTCATATTTTCTGCTTCAAATCTTTTAATAATCATGGCTTCCGTCCCGCCTTGTGAGTTTGTGCAAAATCTATGCACACTTTAAATTTTTATGATAAAAATGGCTTCAAGGTTGATATTTGGCGGAATCTCTGAATGTGAGAGCACGATTACATTCGGCACAAACCTTTCTAAAAGCCTTCTTAAGTGCCGACGTATTGACGGTGAACAAAGGATAATTGCCTGATGCCCCTGCTCTATAACTTGTTCTACTGCATTTTTTATTGAATTTACGATAGCTTGTGCAATACGTGGATCAAGTGTCAAGAAACTGCCTTGCTCTGTTTGCTGGATGTTACTTCTTATTTGCTCCTCTAAAGACGGATCTAAAGTCAAAACCCTTAATACCCCATCTTCTTCTAAAAGAGGCTTTACAATAGCACGTGAAAGCTTTTGTCTTACATACTCTGTAAGAATATCAGGATCTTTAGTCATAGGGCCATAGTCTGCAAGTGTCTCTATAATTGTCAAAAGGTCTCTTATAGAAACCCTTTCTTTTACAAGGTTTTGAAGCACCTTTTGTATTACTCCAAGAGGTAGGGCATTTGTGACCTCTTCAACTGCTTTAGGATGCTTTTTAGAAACAACATCAAGTAACTGTTGTACTTCCTGACGTCCTAAAAGCTCATGTGCATTTTGTCTAATAACTTCTGCAAGGTGTGTTGCAACAACTGTTGAAAGATCAACTACTGTATAACCTGCCATTTGTGCCTCTTGAAGCGCAGACTCTGGTATCCAAAGTGCTGGAAGCCCAAAGGCAGGTTCTCTTGTCTCAATGCCCTGAATCTTTTTCTTAACACCTCCTGGATCCATTGCAAGAAGGTGTCCTATCATAAGCTCACCTTGAGCTACTTCTATCCCTTTTATCAAAATTACATATTGCCCTGGTGAAAGCTGTAAATTATCCCTTACATGAAGTGGTGGAACTATTATACCCATTTCTTGAGCAAACTGTTTCCTAATGGAGCGAATCCTCTCTAAAAGATCTCCACCTTGCTCCTCATCTACCAGAGGAATTAATCCATAACCTATCTCAAGCTCAAGTACATCTAATGATAAAAGGCTTTCTACCTCCTCAGGACTTCCTGCCTCTGGCTCAACAGGTGCCTTTGCCTCTTCCTCCTCCTTTGCAACAATAGCAGCTTGCTTTTTTCGCTCTTTAAAAGATATCCATGCAAGAGCACCAACTCCACAAGAAAGAACAGTAAAAGGAATAGTTGGAAGCCCTGGCATCATACCAAATAAAAATACCAAAAATGCAGTAACTGCCATTGCCTCTGGTTGA
>Ga0256834_1001266_pt1 | contig 17491 bp, 23 predicted proteins | sample 4281140metaG_FD_190536 | JGI IMG/M metagenome (GOLD analysis project Ga0256834, IMG submission 190536) | Hydrothermal vent microbial communities from East Pacific Rise, Pacific Ocean - 4281-140 | ecosystem: Environmental > Aquatic > Marine > Hydrothermal vents | place: Pacific Ocean: East...
AAACGGTCCCATGCCCATGACAATGACGTTTCTGGGGTCGTATGGGTCTATCGAGTACGTCCCAAGCTTCTCGTGGAGGTCTATTCCGTAGTCGATGATGCCGTAAACGTCATTCCTCTCAAGCTCTTCACTTTCAACCCTTCTCTCGTCCAGCTTGAGCCGGAGAACCGTGAACCTCATGATCCCACCTCTTTGTATCACTCTAAGTGTTAGCTAAGGTTCGAACGTATTTAAGTTTTCCTGTTGCGCTGAGGGCACGGAGAATATGAACAGAACTGGGCATTGAATGACATTGAAAAGGAAATCAAAGGGGAGAAAATCACTCGATGTCCTCGAAGCGCTCCTCAAGCCTCTTCAGCACGCCAGGCAGGGTTGTGTACTCCATGTCCTCGAGCGGAAGCCTGTGCGGCTCGAACGGGCCGTGCCTGCGCATGTAGTCCGTTATCTCAAGGGCCTTCTGCCTGGCCCAGTCAAAGGCAGGGTCGTCGAAGAGGTCAACCGGACCGACGAGCTTTCCTTCGGGGCTTATCTGCCAGCCGAGCGCGACAACCCTCGGCGGACCATCGAACCTGGTTGGGTTGGCGTAGTTCATCGGAACGGGCATTATCGGTCCGTTGTGGCTTCCCCTCATCCAGCCGCTGACGAGGTGCGGGAAGGCGAAGGGTTCGAGAACCTCGCCAAGGGCCGGAAGCCCGCTCTGTGCCCTGACTATAGCGACCGGGTCGTCCTTGCCGACGTATTCTCCAGCAATCTCGTAGAGCTTCTCAGTGCTGACGACAGCTACCGGCTCGTCCTTCGGAATCGGGTGGCCCTCCTTCGGGTAAACGCGCTTGATGACGTACCTGCTCTTAGCCCCGATGAGGGCGAGAAGGTCGTAGACCTCCTCAGGGGTGTTGAGGATAACGCGCTTGTGCTTGAGGATGTCCCAGACCTCGAAGCGGAAGCCCATGTGCATCTTGGGGTCGATGACCAGACCAGCGGTGTTGAACGGGTCGGCGAACATCCTGAATATCGGCAGGTTAAACGCGCCAGGCTCGGTCTTGTCCATGTGGAAGGTCACTATCGGCTCGCTCTTCCTCAGCGTTATCTCCATCTCAGCCACACCGGGCCCCATTCCGCGGACGTTTCCGCTGAATGCATCTTTGAGAAGGTCCTGTCCGGCGCCGTAGAGGCCGAGCTCTTTAGCCACCTTAGTTGCCTCCTCGAAGGCCTTCCAGGCGAGTCCGTGAACGTCTGGACTGTCAACGCCCTTCTTGTGGGTCATTATAAGCTGGAGGTCGTCGCCCGCGTAGGCCACGTAGAAGTCGATTATCGTGCCTTCCTCCTTGGCCTTGGCCAGGACTTCCTCCGCAGTTTCAACGAGCTGGGGGTGAACCCTCGAGTGTCCCGGCCAGCCGCCGATGTCGGCCTTGATTACACTAATCGTTATCTTCTCTCCAACGGCCATGGCAACCACCCGATGAGAATAGGTAGTTTTATGCTTATAAAACGTTAATATCACCGTAGATGATACGGAATGCCTAAAATGAAATCAAAATCCACGGTGACAAACTCGAAAAAAGCCGGATTCAGTGGCTTATCGCCCCCTGTTTTCATCACAAAATTTATAAACCTCCCGCCGCTAAGGTTGAGACGGACGGGGGCGTGGTGTAGCCTGGTCCATCATCGCGGGCTCCAGAGGTATGAGGACTTGCGGGTTTGCTGATTGGGGATGAGCCTTTGGAGCTCTGACCCGGAGAAACCCGCGGACCGGGGTTCAAATCCCCGCGCCCCCACCATTACAGCTTTTTATTGCCGATTCTGAAACCCGGAGCATCTCAACGGGTTTTCAACACTGTCCATGAGTGCTTCATCTGTGTCTATTGCCGGTTTGGGAGTAAAATTTATAAATCTCCTCAAAAAGGTATCAACGGGCACAGCCCCGTGGTGTAGCGGCCAAGCATGCGGGACTCTGGATCCCGCGACCGGGGTTCGAATCCCCGCGGGGCTACCATCGTTTCATGGGCTCCAGAACCTCGAACCCCCTCTATAACTTCGTTTTTCGAACCTCATGTTACACCTCAATTCGTATTCCGAAAGTTGAAAGCACGGATATCGAAGGCATTTTTTGGTTATTTCTCCCCAATCCTGCCGTGGAAGTGTTCATGTAAATCTCAACTCCACCGGGATTCTTGGATAATGCCCAATAAACGGTGTCGTTTGAATACCCCTCTAGACGCCTCTTCTGCAGGCGTCCGATGATGTTGGCCTTCCGTTTGGAAATTTGAGGGTGCTTGTTCGTTTGCATAAAGTTATACAAATTTCGAACTTTTGGGTCATCTTTAAATACTACTAGTGCGTAATTCAAACGAGCCGGTTTACTCCGGTCGGGAGGTCGTTGTCATGATGGATGTAACTGAGGGTGATGTCATCTCCCTCCTCCGGGAGAGGGGACCGTTGAGTGTGGCGTTTATAACCCGCCTTCTCTACGAGAGAGGTTTTGCCTGCACGCGGCAGAAGGTCGAGCGAATACTCAGGTCCCTAATCAAAAGGGGAGTTGTGGAAGCCTTCTACATCAATGGGAATAAGAGAAAGCACTACAGGTTGGTCCGGTGATGGTCGTGGGTGCCTCCTCGGTCATACTCGGAAACTCGCGGAGGCTTCTCCTCATAGAGTATCTCCGCAATTCCGAGGGAAAGGCCGAGCTGAGGGAAGTCGTTGAGTACATAGCCGAGCGTGAGGGTTCCACGGACAGGAAGCACAGAAAGAGCGTTTACGTTAGCCTCATACAGACTCACATCCCCAAGCTTGAGAGGGAGGGGGTTATAACGTTCAAGCACGGGGTCATAACCCTAATCAGGGTTCCGGATGACGTTACCGTTTATATGGAGACCGTCAAGAAAAACGACATAAGCTGGAGCTCCTTCTATATAGGGCTCTCGGCTATATTCCTAGTTGCCGGAATATACATAGGGAATTTTGAGCTCACGATAGCCTCCCTCACATACGCTATCGTCGGGCTGATTCATCGGAGGAAAATGAAGAGACTTTAGCGGGGGTAACCACCCATTACTCCCCGTTAACCCGGCATTGTCTATATACCAGAAGGCGCTACTCTTCTTTGAGCAACCCCCGGTGGGGGTTGTATGGGGCGCTGTGTTGGCACGCCTTGAGTCATGGTAGTGAAGTCCTTTGTTTCCACAGTGCCTCCAAAAGGAGGCGAAAAAGTTGAGAAAGAATATTGTCCTTGGTATTTTTGGCCTGCTCGTGGCCTTTGGACTTGTTTTGGGAGCGGGAGCCAACTTTAGGGACTACAACGCTGACAGGAGCGTCCATTGGGATATCGTCAGCGACGACAACGAGCTCATAGACCTGACTCCCATCCAGCCATACGCTTACATAAACGACGCTGGAGTTCTCGTTGTTGACATCAGTCCGAACAACCCGAACTACCCAGGCTACGGTCAGGGTCTCAGCCCGAACTCGGAGTACAACTTCGATGAGGTCTTCAAGGTAAGCAACGACCTGTGGGACAACAAGACCATAGTCGTCCTCATAACCAGCACCAACACTGCAATCCAGTTCTACGGAGCCGACCACAACATTCACGACGCCCAGACGGGGGCAATCGTTTACGCGAGCGACAACGCCAAGAACGACGTCTGCTTCACCCTCACCCCCGGCCAGTCAGTTAAGGTTGGTATGGACTTTACAGTCGGAAACGCGGCCCTTAACACAACCGAGAGCAGTGCTATACACATTCAGGCCTTCAGGCTTGGAACCGAGCCGCAGAACCTCGTTGGAAAGTGCGGTCAGCCCAGCGGGTGATGAAAGATGAACAAGCTATTCGGTTTGGCAATACTTATGGTGGCCATGCTCCTCGCAGTTGGGGCTGGAGCCAACTTCAGGTACTATTCAGCCGACAGACAGGCGAGCTTTACTGTGGTCAGCGACGACAACGAGCTGATATCCCTAACGGCCCTTCAGCCCTACGTCACCTACGACGCCGGGAAGCTCTACGTTGACATCACCCAGTACAACCCGAACAGACCGGAAGGCGGCGGGCTTGGAATGAGTCCGAACACCACCTACGTCTTTGAGGAGATGTTTGAGGTCAGCAACAACCTCTGGGAGAACAACCAGACCGACTATCCGATATGCGTTACCATTAAGACCCAGCACGACGGCGTTTTAATCTTCGCCGGCAACTACACCAACCCCATAGCCGGTCCGGCCCACAACATACAGTTCACCGTTGAGCACGGGAACCCCGTTCCGGTCGGAATGATATTCGACAACACCAACGTCAGCATGGGCGAGTACCAGTTCCAGATGAGCATTGAAGCGATTAAGGGAGCCTGCGGAACCGGAAGGTGATTTCCTTCTTGGGGGCTTTTCCCCTTTGTTTGAAGAGGGTGTTCGCATGAAGAAGTTAATTGAAGCAGCGTTTGCGCTCATCGTCATCATTTTCATCCTCGGTTCGGCCGTAGGCTACGTCCTCGACCGTCCGGTGTTTATCTCGTACGCCTACTCGGGCAGCATGACCCCCACAATAGACAAGGGGGACCTCTTTATAATGAACCCGTTTGCGAGAAGCTATCACGTCGGCGACATAATAGTCTTCCACAGGAGAACCGGCTGGACCGTCCACAGAATATTTGCTGTTACCGATGAGGGCTTCATAACCAAGGGAGATAACAACGTTGCCACCGACCAGGAGAACGGTCTCTATCCTCCCGTAAAGCCCAGGGACATAGCCGGCAAGGTCGTCGTTGTAATGGGACACCCGCTCGTCATAAGGGGAGGGGGGACTTTCATAGAGAACCTCCGCTCAAAGTTCACAAACGTTTACGCCGTTATCGTTCTTCTGATAATAGGGGCAATCCTGACGTTTTCTGGAGATTCCAAAGTCAGGCGAAGAAAGAAGAAGTTCTACCGCCTAAAAGTTAGAACGCTCTACGCTGTGCTGTCCGTTCTTCTAATCGGAACGTTCCTCTTCGTTACCGTAGCTTCATGGGGAACGTTGAGCTTTTCCTACTCATCCACTCTTGCCGGCGGTCAGAGGGCGGGCTGGCACCTGCCGGGTTCGGTCTTCGAGCAGAACCTCACCGTGAAGAACAACGCCGTTTACCCGTTCTACTACTTCATCGGGGGTGGTAGCAACAGGACCGAACTGCTCGGGGAAAGCTCCTTCCGGCTTAGCGGGGGTTCGTCTAAAGTTCTGATGGTCAGGGTTAACGTTCCCCTCCAAACGAGGATATACGTTGAGAAGTTCACGGTCAGGAGCTATCCGGCCATACTTCCCGGTTCAGTCGTGAGCGCCCTCTACGGGATAAGTCCGTACGCTCCCCTCGTTCCCTATGCAATCCTGATGTCGGTGATGCTCTTTGGGTTCTACAGACTGGCGGGAATCGGCGACGTTGACGTCATAAGAATCAGGAGGAGAGGGGGAGTCCTTTATAAGATACTGGGGTGGTTTTCATGAGAAAATTTGTGATAGTGCTGGCGTTTTTGATTGGCCTGACGCTCGTCCTCGGTTCGAGCGGCAACTTCAGGGCCTACACCTCGACCAGAACCGTCGACTTTTCCGTTGTCAGCGGCAACAACTCATACGTTGGGTACATGTGCTCGTCTCCGGTTATGCTGAACGCGAGTTCCGGTGTTGACTTCAGGGCGCTGACGGTTATGAACCTGATGGACAAACCGATTAGCTTTTACGTCACGCTGAACGATTCATCACTTCCCGAAGGCCTCCATGCGGAAGTGGATGGCTCGGTGCACACACTCGAGCCGGGACAGTCGATGGACGTGGCGGGCGGCTTTTCGGCGGACAGTGATGTCCCCAACGGAACCTACGAGGTTCCGCTGACGATACACGCCTACTGGGATGGGGGGAGCGCCCTCATAAAGGACTGCTCGATGTTTGTCAGGATTACACGTCCGACCTACATCCTGACGAAGGCGATAGTTGGGGGAAGGTACACCTACCGTGCGGGAGAAACGTACACGATAGTGATGCAGCTCAACTTCACAAACAACGGACCAGCGGGAGACTTTGTAATCTTTGATTCAATTCCGTATGGAAACAATACTGCCACTCACCATATCAACGTTTCTAGCATTGTTCTGAGGCCCCTTTCTGGCTACGTTGATGTGAATGTAAACGACAGCTGTGGATGCTACCACTACTGCCACTGTTGCGGCTGTTGCCATCACGGTCCTAAAACTGCGTTCAAATGGCACGTTCACGTTAGACACGGAGAAACCGTAAGCCTCGACATTGTAATGACTGCGACGTTCCACAGGCATGGCGAGTACATCCTAAACTGCGGTGCCCACCTGTGCGGAACGGACGTTAGCTCGAATAAGATAGTCGTAAAGGTAGTTGGGAGATGTTCGAGATGTTGAGTTTTGACAAGAAAAAACTCCTGAAGGGTGGTTTTGCCCTCCTCATAGCTCTGGCAGTTTTGTTCGCCGTTTACTCCGGCACGGCCTACGCCAAGTCCGAGACCAGCGTCACGGCCTCGTACAGGACGGCCTACACGGAAGGCGGTGTCTTCACTCACTCGGGGTATTTTTCAAACGACACCGTTTACCAAAACGGAAGCTCTCTAAAGTATTACCCCGCGAAAATAACAACACTCATACGCGGTGTCTACAGGTACTCCACGGAGCCTTCTGCGAAGGGCCAGTACAAGGTTTTCCTCCACGTGAACTACTTTGTAACTGCCGGAAAGACCAAGATATACCTCAAGAACGAGACCTTCGAGGTTGCCAGCGGAACTTTTGATGGTTCCTTTGAGGTGCCCCTTGAGCTGAACATGACCCGGCTCGAGAAGAACCTGCGGAAGGTTCGCACGGGAACTGGGCTTTTCAGGGCCGAGAACGAGGTCTACTTTACCGTCGTTGTCAGGGTTCCCGGGAGGGACGAATTTGAGCAGGTCATAACGCTCAACAGGAACGCGGCCGGAATGCTTTACCTGACGGGTCTCGACAAGACGTACAAGAAGACCGTTAGAACTGTCGAGACTTCAACCAACTCGATATCCTTCATGGGTTCCGACGTGAGCGTCCCAACTGCGAGGACGGTCTTTCCGCTGATGTCGGTTCTCTTCGCGGTTCCGGTGATAGGCTTCGCGTACAGCAAAAGGGAGAGAAAACCCAAGGACGGCTTGAAGGACCTGAGAAGGTACATCATTGAGGGAAGCCCGGCCCAGGGCAAAACGCAGGTTGTTCTGAACTCTCCGGAGGACCTGCGTAGGGTTTTTGAGCTGGTTGACAGGCCAATAATACACTACCGGAAGGATGAAACCGACTGCTACGCAATCCTTGACGGCGATACTGTGTACGAGTATCGGGCTTCTTAGCCCGACCAACAACTTTAAAAGCACAACGGGGGAGCCACCTTAGGAGTTCTAAAAAGGGTTAGGGGTGGTTAGGTATGAACCCGTTCCACGACATCGAGCCCGGACCGGAAGTTCCGGAGGTTGTCTACGCCCTTATAGAGATTCCCAAGGGGAGCAGGAACAAGTACGAGCTCGACAAGAAGACCGGACTGATAAAGCTTGACAGGGTCCTCTACAGCCCGTTCTTCTACCCGGTGGACTACGGTATAATCCCGCAGACCTACTACGACGACGGAGACCCGTTCGACATAATGGTCATCATGCGCGAGCCGGTTTACCCGCTCACCCTCATCGAGGCCAGGCCGATAGGCATAATGAAGATGAACGACTCCGGCGACAAGGACTGGAAGGTTCTCGCCGTTCCGGTCGAGGACCCGTACTTCAAGGACTGGAAGGACATCGACGACGTTCCAAAGGCGTTTCTCGACGAGATTGCCCACTTCTTCCAGCGCTACAAGGAACTTCAGGGTAAAACTACGGTCGTTGAAGGCTGGGGCAACGCCGAGGAAGCAAAGAAGGAAATCCTCAGGGCAATTGAGATGTACAAGGAGAAGTTTGGAAAGAAGGAGTGACGTTCTCAACTCTTTTTTGGAGGTTAAGCCATGTATAAGCTCCTGACCGTTAAGGACGTCGTCAGGATTCCCCCCAAGATGTTCACAATGGACCCAAAGGAAGCCGCCAAGAAGGTTCTCCGCGAAACCTACGAGGGAATATACGACCGTGACGAGGGGGTTATCCTGGCCGTTATGGACGTTAAGGAAATCGGCCAGGGGGTCATCGTGCCCGGCGACGGAGCGACCTACCACGAGGTGACCTTCGACGTCCTCGTCTGGAAGCCGGAGAACCAGGAGGTAGTCCTCGGCGAAGTCGTTGAGATGATGCCCTACGGTGCCTTCATAAGGATAGGCCCGATGGACGGTCTCGTCCATATCAGCCAGCTCATGGACGACTACGTGGTCTTCGACGAGAAGAACAGGCAGTTCATCGGAAAGGAAAGCGGCCGCATTCTCAAGCTTGGGGACAGGGTCAGAGCCAGGATAATCGGTATAAGCGTTAAGAGCAGAATCATCAGGGAGAACAAGATTAACATGACGATGCGTCAGCCCGGTCTCGGAAAGTTCGAGTGGATTGAGAAGGAGAAGAGGAAGGCCAGGGAGGAGTAAGCATGGCGAGGGAGAGGGCCTGCAGGCACTGCCACTACATAACAACCGAGGACCGCTGTCCCGTCTGCGGGAGCAGGGATTTAAGCGATGACTGGTTTGACCTCGTCATAATCCTCGACACCGAGAGCAGAATAGCGAAGAAGCTCCGCGAGAGCATACCAGAGGCCGCCAAGGTTCCGGGCAAATACGCCATAAGGGTCAGGTGAAATGCTGTTCCGTCTAACGGAAAAGCTCCGGCGGGAGCTCAAGGAACCGCTGGGAGAGCTGGTAAAGGGTCCGATTCCGGAGCCCTACCTTCGGATTAAGGAGGAGCTTAGGGGTAAAACCGTAATCACCGTTGGTGACGTCGTTACCGAGAACGTCCTCAAGCTCGGCATTCCTCCCTCCCTTGCCCTCTACGACCTCAGGACGAAGAGGGCCGACTATTCTCCCGACATAAACGCGAAGGCCATCTTCATGACGGTTTCAAACCCACCGGGAACTATAACGAAAGCTTTATTAGACGCCGTCAGAAAGGCCTTCCGCCTCATTGAAAGGGGCAGGCCGGTTCACATACTCGTCAGCGGTGAGGAGGACTTGGGGGCGATTCCCGCCGTCCTGTACGCTCCCCTAGGGAGCGTCGTCCTCTACGGCCAGCCCGACGAGGGGGTAGTGCTTATAAAGGTAACACCCGAATGCAAGCGCAGGTGTGCGCAAATACTTGCCAAGATGGAGGTGGTTCGTGATGGAGATTAAGGTGACCGAGATAAGGGAGAACAAGCTCCTCGGGAGAAAGGAGATATACTTCGACATCATCCACGAGGGCGAGCCTACCCCGAGCAGGGAAGCGGTGAAGGGTAAGCTCGTCGCCATGCTCGACCTCGACCCGAACACCACGGTTCTCCAGTACATCAGGAGCTACTTCGGAAGCCACGTTTCCAAGGGCTACGCCAAGGCCTACGAGACGAGGGAGAGGATGCTCTACATAGAGCCTGAATACATCCTTCTCCGCGACGGTCTCATTCAGAAAGAGGAGGAGTGAGGTGGTGTAGATGGCGAAGAAGAAGAGAACCAGCCAGAAGTGGAAGCTCTACGAGGTTAAGGGCGGAAAGGTCATCAGGAAGAACAAGTTCTGCCCGCGCTGCGGGCCGGGCGTCTTCATGGCCAACCACAAGGACCGCTGGTCCTGCGGAAGGTGCGGCTACACCGAGTGGAAGAAGTGATTTCCCTTTCTTTTCTCTCGGCGATGGCTATGCCGGTCTATTACGGAATAAGGCTTGAACTCCACCCGGACGTCTACGAGCCGGCGGAGGATACGTTTCTCCTCGCCGAGACAGTTGATGTCAAACCCGGTGAGATGGCGCTCGACGTTGGAACTGGAACCGGACTGATAGCGCTTCTCATGGCGAGGAAAGCCAAACGCGTCCTCGGCGTTGACGTGAACCCAAAGGCCGTAGAACTCGCCATGAAAAACGCCCTGCTGAACGGAATCGGGAACGTAGAGTTTCGCCTGAGCGACCTCTTCGAGAACGTCTCGGGAAGGTTCGACGTGATAACGTTCAACGCCCCCTACCTGCCGGGTGAGCCGAAAAAGGCCATAGATTTGGCCCTCGTCGGTGGGAAAACCGGGAGAGAGGTGATAGACCGGTTTATCCGGGAGGTATCGGGTTACCTGACCGAGAACGGCAGGGTTTACCTCGTCCAGAGTTCGATAACCGGAATTGAAGAGACGCTGAATCTTTTCCGGAGAGTCGGCCTTAGGGCTGAGGTCGTCGCCAAAAGGCACTTCTTCTTTGAGGATATAGTCTTGATAAAGGCCTCGCGTCCCTGGTAGTCAGGCTATCTCGTGCCTCTTGACTTCTTGGAGCAACCTTACCTTGGGCCTCTCGTCCCCCTCCTCAATCTCGTCAGCTGGAAACAGAACGATTTCCCTCGGCTTGAGCATGGGTTCGGGTTTTATGCGCATCATGGTTGGAGGCTCGGTTTTAGCTTTTTAAACCTTTCGCAGATTGACGAAGGAATTTTCGACGATGCACAGTCGCGACCAATCAGGTTTTTAAAACCTCCCCCGAGTTTCGGTTAGGTGAGACTAATGGCGATAGTGGTTAAGGCCAACCCGAACATGCCCGAGGAAATCGCGCTCCTCTTTAGGAAACAGCACTACGAGCTCGTCGGCAGGCACAGTGGCGTTAAGCTCTGCCACTGGCTCAAGGAGAGCCTCACCAAGGGTCGCTTCTGCTACAAGCAGAAGTTCTACGGCATAGCGAGCCACAGATGCCTTCAGATGACTCCGGTCTTGGCCTGGTGCACCCACAACTGCATCTTCTGCTGGCGCCCGATGGAGGGCTTCCTCGGCACTGAACTGCCCCAGCCCTGGGACGACCCTGCTTTCATCGTCGAGGAGAGCATAAAGGCCCAGAGGAAGCTTCTCGTTGGCTACAAGGGCAACCCCAAGGTTCCGAAGGAGAAGTTCGAGGAAGCGTGGAACCCGAAGCACGCGGCGATTAGCTTATCGGGCGAGCCGATGCTCTATCCGTACATGGGCGACCTCGTTGAGGAGTTCCACAGGAGGGGCTTCACGACCTTCATAGTCACCAACGGAACCGTTCCGGAGAGGCTTGAGGAGATGATTAGGGAGGACAAGCTTCCAACGCAGTTCTACGTCTCGCTGACCGCTCCTGACATCGAGACCTACAACCGCGTCAACGTCCCGATGATTCCCGATGGCTGGGAGAGGATAAAGGAGACCCTCAAGCTCATGCGCGACGCGGAAACGAGGACGGTGATAAGGCTCACCCTTGTGAAGGGCGAGAACATGCACAGCCCCGAGAAGTACGCCGAGCTGATTAAGATAGCCAATCCGATGTTCGTTGAGGCGAAGGCATACATGTTCGTCGGCTTCTCGCGGAACAGGCTCACCATCAACAACATGCCGAGGCACGAGGAAATCAGAGCTTTTGCCGAGGAGCTCGTGAAGCACCTGCCGGGTTATCACATCGAGGACGAGTACGAGCCGAGCAGGGTCGTTCTCATCATGCGCGACGACGTGGATTCCCGCGGTAGGGGACTCGGCGGCAGGTTCATTTCCGACTGAGGAAAGGTTTATTTATTCTCGCCCCTTACACTCCCCTTAGGGGTGTGGAGTGATGAGGAAATCGCTGGCAGTTTTACTCGTCATTCTGATGTTCACACCGCTGGCCAGCGCCGGTGTGCTGAACGGCTCAACGATGTTCCTGAGTGAAATCGCGGGAAAGACAAACCGAACTGCTGAAATAAGTCTGAGTCTCATGGCAATTTCGAGCGCTTCTAAGGGCCTCAACTGGAGCGTTGAGAACGTTGTAACGAATCTAACCGAGGTTCTTCTCTCGGCCCAGAACCCCGATGGCGGGTGGGGCTACTACCTTCAGGACACAAGCAACGTCCCGGATACCGCATATGCGGTGATAGCCCTCATCAAGGCCAAGCCGAACGTCGACCCGAGGATTTTGAGCAGGGTAAACACCGCGATTGAGAGGGGCGTTGAGTACCTTCTCAGGGCGGAAAACGAAGTCGGCTGGGGCTACGTTCCCAACACCTCCCCCGCGTTCTACCCGACCGTTCTCTCCGTCTGGGCGCTTGGGGAGTACGGATACTCCTACACGGCTTCTTTCCTCTGGAACCCTGTTGACTACATAGGAAGCGCCAAACCCGAGATTCCGGAATATGAAGCCCTTGCTCTCCGCGTTATAGCGTATCACGCGGTTGGCTACCCTGTCTCGAACTCCACAGTTGACGAGATTGAGAACCTCCTCTACTCCGGAAACCTGACGATGAAAGAGAGGGCAATGCTCACGTACGCCCTCGAACTCGTGAACCCCTTCGATTTCAACACAGCAAAGCTTCTCTTGGAGCTTGAATCTTACGCCAAAACGTCCCTTAGGTATGCTTACTGGGTCAGCACCCCCGAAACAATGTTTTCCTCTCCGGAGGTAATCGAGACAACCGCCTACGCGCTCCTCGCCCTTTCGATTCCGGCTCACTACGTTGGTCCGATATCAAAGCCGACCAACCCCTACGCGCTTCCCTGTGACGAGCTTCTCTCGCTTCAGAATCCCGACGGAGGCTGGCCGGTCGTTGCCAGCGGCAGCTCCAACGAAAAGGCCACCTACTACTCCCTCCTGGCCCTCTGCAGGTGCTACCACACCAACGAAACCGTCAACAGGGCCCTCAGCTGGATAAGGGAGAGGTTCTACAGCGATGGCAGATGGATGCTCCTGAACGACCGCTTCTCACCGGGCTTCTACTACGCCCTCGAGACGCTCCTCCACTACGGCATGCTCAACCAGAGCGAGAGGGAGTGGGCGATAAACGTCATCAAAGAGTCCCAGCTCGACTACGGAATCGGTCTCTGGGGCAACGACCTCGGGCCGCAGCCCTATCAAACGGCCCTCGCGGTAAAGGCCCTCCTGGACCTCGGCGTTCCACCAAGCGACCCGTTAATCCAGAAAGCTAAGGACTGGCTGCTCAGCATAAGCAAAACCGGCTGGGGCATCTACGTGACGACTCCTTACTTCTCCTACATGCTTAAACCGGACGTTCTCACAACGCTTACCGTTATAGAGGCCCTTGAGAACATAACGCCGAAGGAGGAGCTGATGCCCCACGTTCAGTGGTTGCTCCAGCAGAGGGTTGACGGCGGCTGGGCGCCCTTTAAGGAGTACTTCGACCAGTTCTACAACCGCGTCGTCGTTGGAAAGCCAACGGTTGAACTGACCGTCCGCGTCACCGACCTGCTCCTGAGGTTCGGCTACAACTACACCAACGAGACGCTGCACTTCGTCCTGAGGGCCAAGGATACGGGCGAGATAAACGGCAAGCCCGTGGAGATAGCCTTCACGATAATGTACCTGAGCAGGTATCACTTCATACCGCCCGTAACCCTCTACGAGATTGAGAACGCATTCCTCAGCGAGCCCTTCGAGGTGATAACGGTCGGCCTGAACTCCACTGAAAGGGCCGAGGTCATAAACGCGCTCCACCAGGTCTTCGGCCAGAACTTCGTCCTCTCGAACTCCACCTCAATTGGCTCCGGCTATTACATCGTCATAGCACCCTACGGAAAGTACGACGTTTCCAGATACAACCCCTACATCAGGTTCGAGGTGACAGGGAAATCGGTGTACCTCGGCCCGTATAACGCGAGTCTGGACTCCATAGCGGTAATTCCGGGTGCAACCGCCAACGGAATGGTGCTCTTCGTCCTCTACTCGGAGAAGAGCAGGTGGATGGCTGTTGAGCTGTTCACAACGGGCTTCGTTAAGTACCTGCGGGGCAACGCCATGCTCTTCACGTACGAGAACGGCCGCGTGAAGCAATACGTCGTGGGGTGAAAGCCCTTGAGGGCTTTAATCATTGGAATAGGGCAGTGCGGGACGAAGATAGCCGACCTCTTCGCGCTGGTTGACTTTGAGGCGCTCGCCATAAACACCTCCCGCGGTGACCTCGATTACCTCAAGCACATACCCCCCGACAGGAGGATACTCATAGGGGAGAGCGTAACCGGCGGCAAGGGGGTGAACGCAAACCCAATACTTGGGAGGGAGGCGATGAAGCGCGACCTGCCGCTGGTCATGCGCAAGATAAACTCAATAGTCGGCTACGAAGACGTTGACATATTCTTTCTCACCTTCGGCTTCGGCGGTGGAACAGGTGCCGGCGGAACGCCCGTCTTGGCTGAAGCCCTCAAGGAGGAGTACCCGGACTCGCTCGTCGTTGCCATCGGCGCGCTCCCGCTCAGGGAAGAGGGCATAAGGCCAACAATCAACGCGGCGATAACAATAGACAAACTCTCGAAGATTGCGGACTCAATAATCGCAATAGACAACAACAAGCTCAAGGAGGGCGACCTTGACATCTCCCAGGCCTACGAGAGGATTAACTACACGATAGTCGAGAGGATAGCCTCGCTTCTGGCCCTCGTAGATGTCCCCGGCGAGCAGACGCTTGACGCGAGCGACCTCAAGTTCGTCCTCAAGGCCTTTGGGAGCTTCGCCACCGTTGGCTACGCCAAGGCCGACGCGAGCAAGGTGAAGAGCCTGTCGAGGTTAATCGTTAAATCCTTTGAGAGCGAGGGGCTATACCTTGAGGCGAATATAGAGTCCGCCCTCTACGGCCTCGTCGCGATACACGGGCCGCCCGAGGTTCTGAAGGCCAGCGACATCTTCGAGGCCCTCGATTACCTCACGAACAAAATCCGGGGCAAGCAGATTTTCCGCGGCTTCTACCCAGACCCCCGTGAGAGGGACGTTGAGGTCGTCACGCTCCTCAGCGGGATATACGAGAGCAGGAGCATAGAGGAAATAGTCAGAACGGCTAAAGAATACGCGAAATCGTTTATGGCCGCCAAGGAAGAAGCTGAAACCAAAAAGCGTGAACTTCTGAACGGCCTGCCGGATTTCGACGATATTTACCCTCTCCCGGGCGGTGAGGAACCTTGACCGAGGTCAGGGATTCGGTTGAGGTCGCTCTCGAGCTGGACGAGAGGGCCGTTTACTCCCACATAGCCCATGAGAGCGCCGAGGACATTATACGAATTATATCCTCCCTCGACGCCGAGAGGGCGAAGCTCAGGGGAGAGGTAATCTACTACAAGGACGACTGGGACCTGCTGATTCGCGAAAGGATAGCTAAGGGAAAGCGCCACACGGCCTTTGATTTCTACAATCCGGCACTTCTGGACATCTGGGAGGAGAAGGTCAAGGAGAGCAAGAGGGTAAAGATACTCGGTCAGGTTGCGGTTTGGTCGATAGTTGCCGCCGTTGCAGTAACCGCCGTGCTCTCCATTGTGACGGCTCTTCCACTCGTTCTCATAGGCCTGGCGCTCCTTCCGCTCCTCGTTTACGTTCGCGAGAGAACCAAGAGCAGACTGGACCTCATATACTACGAGCTGACCCAGTTCTTCATTGATGAGCTTAGGGAGATAGTTCACAAACACGCTCTCAACCCGGAGAAATACCGCTTTAAACTGTTCAGCGGGGACTACTTTGACGTTGAGACGAGAAGAACGCCTTCCGGCATTTTTGCGGTTGTTCTCGGAAAATCTGAGGAGTAACCGTTAAATAGGTCTTGTTTTATTTAGCATTATTAGGGGGTTAGAGGGTATGCCAGCCCGTAAAAAACGCGGTCAAATCTCGCTCGAATTCATGCTCGTCTTCGGAATCATGCTCCTGATGTTAGTTTACTCCATCAACAACGCCTCCTTCAAGAGCGGCTCTTCCTCCGCACAGACCCTGCAGCTTCAAGTGCTCCTCGAGGAGAAGGGTGTCGCCAACGTTATAGCTGGGGCAATCGACCAAGTCTACTCCCAGGGACCGGGTTCAAAGGTAACGGTCTACGCGCACTTTGACCTGCTGAGGAACGAGTACTACCTCAAAAAGGCCTTCGGATATTCCCTCCCCGTCGTCAACATAACCCTCCTGGGCGGCGGCAGTCCTCTCCTACCGGCTGGCTCCACCGGGGGGGTTGTCCTCGTCGGCGTTAACCAGGTCAACTCAACCCCCGTGGTTGCGGGAACCAACAAGACCGCTGTTGAGGTCAGAACTTTCTACCCGTACAACGGAACGTCCATGAGCCTCGTCTTCTACCCTGCCGAGGTCTCCAGCACGCCGCACATCTCGGACATACCTCCCACGATGAAGGTTGTGGTTCAGTGGAATCCAGACCAGGCTCCAAGTCTGGTCTTCAACTCGACAACTGGGACGCTCTACATAAACATAAACCCAGGTGGCTGAAATGAGGGGACAGATTAGCCTCGACCTGCTCTTCGCGGTAATGCTCGTGTCCCTGACGGTAATAGGATTAGTTGGCTGGGGCATGAATCAGGCCGGGGAAACAACGACGATGGGAAAGGCCGCCCAGCTTAAGGTCCTCGCCGTTGACGTAAGGGATTCAGTCGCCAAGGTTTACGCATCCGGCCCCGGCTTTACCGTTATCAAGGAGCTGCCCTTTCAGCTGAAGACGGGGGAATGGGTCAACATAACCCTCTACAAAAATCAGACCCTCCTCGTGAGGGCCGAGCTTGGTGGGAAGGAATACCGGGTCGTCGAGCGACTTCAGGTTCCCGTGGGAGTTACCTCGAGCGTGTTGCTCCTGCCGGGAAACGAGACGTTTCAAATCACCGCGGTCAGGTTGAATACCGGAGGGGTGGGAGTTGTCGTTGAAACTTAGAGGTCAGACGTCACTTGAGCTGATGTTCCTGTTCATGGTAATAGTCGGGGGAGTCCTGCTCGTTGCCAAGATATACTACCCCTCCGACACGGGTGTTTCAATCACGTACCAGCTCAAAAGCGCCGCCCAAGACGCATGCACTTTCCTGAACGAGGGTGTTGTTGTGAACGACACTGTCCACGCTCCCCTCGACAGGGTAATTGAGCTTAACAACTACTCCTCGCTTAACTGCGCGGTCTCTGGAGTGAGCGTCAACACCACATCAACATCGATAAACGCCGTGGTTTACATAACCTACTCCTCCAGGCTGAACGCCACCCTCGTGAGTGGAGCCGTGAGGGACTATCTAGTGGCGAGGCTTTCAAGGGTTAACGGCTTTGCCCTGCGGAACGGCGTGCTGTACTTTAGAGGATACCTCGTTAGCTTGGGGGTGGTGGTAAAATGAGGAGAGGCCAGCTCCTGAGTCTGGATGCACTCGTGGCGCTCATCATGGTCATCTTCATACTCTCGGCAGTCACAACGGCCTCTCAGAACCTTCGCTCCGGACTGTCTTCGATGCTCGGCTGGTATGAGAGGACGAACATAGCAGGCAACATGCTCGACGTCCTCGTAAACAGTCCAGGTGAGCCATCAAACTGGAACGAAAACCTCACGCTCGTCCGCGTTCCCGGACTTCGCTCAACCGACGGTCAGTATCTGGACTACCAGAAGGTGGAGGCTCTCTTTGAGGGGGCACGTTCCGGGAATCCTGCCCTTTTG
>Ga0256834_1001267_pt1 | contig 17482 bp, 18 predicted proteins | sample 4281140metaG_FD_190536 | JGI IMG/M metagenome (GOLD analysis project Ga0256834, IMG submission 190536) | Hydrothermal vent microbial communities from East Pacific Rise, Pacific Ocean - 4281-140 | ecosystem: Environmental > Aquatic > Marine > Hydrothermal vents | place: Pacific Ocean: East...
AAGACCTAAATTATTTAAAGTATCTGCTACATCAGGATTATAAACATTGGGATTTGTTTTTGCTAAAGCTCTTCTTAAACTCAAAGCTTCATCATAAAATCTCTCTGCCTCTTTTAGTCTGTTTTGATCATAGTAGAGAACAGCTAAATTATTTAAAGTCGTTGCTACATTAGGATTGTAAGCATTTGGATTTGTTTTTGCTAAAGCTCTATATAAACTCAAAGCTTTACCATAAGCTTTCTCAGCCTCTTTAAAGTTGTTATGTTTAGCCAACACCATACCATTAAGATTTAGATATTGTGCATTTTTTTCATCATTTACAACAGCTTTATTTATATAGTATTGAGCTTTTTTATAATACCCACTTTCATAATATTGACTAGCTCTTAGATAGTATGTTTTTGCCACACCTTTGAGAGTTTTTTGTATTGTTTTATTTTGTTCGTACTCACTCAAGATAGTATGATAGTTATCAAGTTCATAGTTACTCAATGCTTTGGTAGCTCTTTTTAAGATATCTTTGAGTATCTCATCACTTCCTTTTTGGAGTTTGACTATCTCTTTTTGAAGTTTGGCTATCTGTTCATCTTTTTGTTTTAATGCTTCATCTATATTTTTTCCACTTTTTACTTCACTTAAAATCTCTTTTAAATATCTAATTTGTTTTTCATCTACTTTTTTAAAATCTTCAATGGTACTTTGCATATGATTAAGTAATTTTTTTGCAAGATTATTAACCATCTCTTTTTTTGCATTTTCACCAAGTACCTCATAAACGATAGTGATGATTGAGTCTTTGTTGTTGTTAAAAGAACTTTTTATATCATCTTTAGCAAAAAGACTAAAAGCCAATACCACTATCAATACAAAATGCTTCATCACTCACCCCTTTTTTCGATAATAATTGTACTATTTTGATTATTGTTAAACGAATCATAAGTATTGCCACCGCCACTACTATCATCTTTGGTAAATGACAAAATTGCTATGACTGTAGCTATGATGGTTGCAAATACTCCAACTTTTGTATAAGTACTTACTTTTGAATTATCATTTGATGAAACATTATTGGTTTGATTGATAGTATTGTTTGTAGTTATATTGATATTTTGACTTGTACTACTTTCATCTTTTGATCTATTTTTCACTTTTTTTACCTCCATATCTTTTAAAACAAAATTTCTAAATACTTTATATGACAAATCATCACTATCAACAGGTTTCACGATACTACTATGTCCTTTATGCAAAGTTTCTAAGTTTTTGTTTGCCCACATCATCTGGCTACTTTGTTTATCTACAACTTTATCTTGTGTACCTATGACATAGCGTGTATCTACATGATCTTCAAGATTTAATCTCTTCCAGTCTTCATTTAAAGACTCTATAAAATCACTATCTTTTTCGATTTGAGCTATCTGTTCATGTGGGTAAAATTTTACAATCTTTGCTAAGTCTGAGCCGTTGTTTGGTACAGCATAAAGGAGTAGTTTTTTGACTTTTAGATTTTTTCTTTCATATCTTTTTAACTCATCTATTAGATATCTCTTTGCTGCCAATCCGCCCATACTATGAGTTATCAAAAATATCACATCATACTCACTATAAGAGTTTTCTATATTTGTTTTTAATACTCCTGCAATCTCTTGGATTTTTGGTAGTTTGCTTTGGGGTATGATGAGGGAGAGAAGTTTACTAAAGATAGAAGTTATATTTTTAGCTCTTATCAAGCTTGTAGGGTAAGTGTAAAACACTACATGATATCCATTTAGTTTAGTATCTTGTTTTATGATATCTTCAAAACTACCCCAAGTGTTTTTATCTCCACCTAGACCGTGTATAAACAAAAGAAGCTTTTTCATGAAGCATTTCCTAGATAAATTTAAACATAATGTTTACAATTAATATATTATCTTAATTTATATTAGATATTGCTTTCGGTAAATCTTCGATTATTCTTAAAACCCATTATATATAGCAACACTTGACACTTTTCACTTATTATGATAAACTTTTCTCATTAAAAGTCGATTTATTCTGATTGATAAACTTTGGAGAGCAATATGCGGATATTTATTTTTTTATTTTTTGTAGCTTCTCTTTATGGTGGTGTGAATGATTTTAAATACTACAAAGATATCAATTTTACTGATACAAAAACAAAACTTATAAAACTAAAACTTGATAAAGAACTTTTCCAACATTCTAATACAAACTTTAAAGATATCCGTCTCTATGAAGGTACAAAAGAGCAAGGTTTTATGATTAAAAGAGAGGACTTTATCGTTCAAAACAAGATGCATCTATATCCTAGCTCTTATGATAGAGATAGTGCTAAAATAGATTTTGTACTAGATAAACCTTTTGATATAAAAGAGATAGTTTTAAATATATCTGATAGAAACTTTGAAACTACATTTGACCTCTATATAAATGATAAACTTATCTCATCAGCAAACCAAATATATGACTACTCCAAAGAGACTGGCAATCGTAAATTTGTAATAAAAGCAGATGTTCAACAAGCACAAAAGATAACATTGTCATATAACCTCAAAAATATACGCTTTTTTTACAAAAAATATAGAGATGTTGAAAAATCAACACAATATCTAACACTAAAATCTATCACTCTCAAAAATAACAATAGAGCCAAAAGAAATTATGATTTTTTCTATATCAGTCCACTAAATATATTTACAAAAGATAGGGTTTCGACTTATATATTTGATACACAAAATCTTAAAATTGATACTCTTGATATTTTAAGTAAATCTGATAATTATCAAAGAATATCTGATATTTACAAAAGTCAAGATGGCTTGTTATGGGATAAACTAGGTAGATATGATATTCAAAAAAGTATATTTGATGAGAGAAAAAGTACACTAAAATTAAATGTCAGAACAAAATATCTAAAAATTGAAGTTCAAAACAGAGATAACCAACCAATAGATATAACAGCTTTAAAGATAGGTACAACACCTTTATATCTCTATTTTTTACCAAAAAATGATAAAAAATATCGACTCTATTTTGGCAATGAAGATGCAACACTAGCAGATTATGATTTAAAATATCTTATCAAAAACTTTAAAGATGCAAAAGAATTTTCATTTTCAAAATTACATATAAATAATCTATATCAGCCGACACAAAAGTCAAAACCTCCAATTTGGCAACAATACAAAGAGATATTATTTACTATTTTTGTTCTCTTTAGTATCGCATTATTGGCTTTTATAGCAATGAAATTATTAAAAAATATAAGGGAGAATTAACTGATGGAGATACTCACACTAATCATTCTAATACTAGGAATATTCAAGCTAGTTAAGATGAACGATGAACTAACTTCAATGGGAAGAAAATTGGACTCTTTAAAATACTCGTTAAACAATATGCCTAATGGAGTACAAAAAGAGGCACAAGAGATAAAACTTGCACCAAAACCAGAACTAAAACCTTTAAAATTAGAAATCATAAAAGAGAAAAAGTTTAAAATCAAAACAGAGCCTAGTGTTTTTGAAAAACTTCAAAAACGCTTTGGAAACAAGTCATTGGAAGATTTTCTCATAGGGAACCTACTTTTAAATGTAAGTATTGTCGCTTTTGTATTAGGAGTTGGATTTTTCTTAAAATACTCAATTGACCAAAACTGGATACCAATTTGGGGACGAATTCTTATCGGTATAACGATAGCTATTGCTATGCTCTTTGGTGGGATTAAAACATTTCAAAACAGTCACAAACTCTTTAGTGAGGGTCTATTTGGTGGAGGCATAGCTATACTCTATCTTAGTATTTTTGCTGGATTTGCTTTGGATGGATTTGCATTTTTAAGCCTTGGTGTGGCTTTTGGAGCTATGATTGCCATCACCCTACTCTCTGGGCTTATTGCAGTTAGATATAACTCTATGACAACAGCAGTTTTTGGTCTCATAGGTGGTTTTGTCACACCATTTTTGATAAATAGCGGTTCAAACAATATAGAAGGCTTGATGATTTATATCCTTATCTTAAATCTTGGAGTACTCTATATCGCAATATCAAAAAAATGGTCTCTTCTTAATTGGCTTGCATTTGGCTTTACAGCACTCATAGAGATAGGAACAGTTTTACAATCTAGCGAACTATTTTACTTTTTATTAGCTATGTATTTTGTACTATTTATTATCTACTCAATTGTACCGTTTATCAATGAACTTAGAGAAAAAAATTTAACTCTTACTCCACCGCTTGTGATACTTTTTGGAGCAAATTTACTACTATTTCTTGGAGTGTCTGCCAAACTATTTCTATCATATGGTATAGAATTTAAATATTTTTCGATAATCACAACTTTTATAGCTTCGTATCTGCTTTTGTATGTTTATTATCTAAAACAAAAAGGGGAATTTGCTCAAAATCTTCTTTTTACAATCTTAGCACAAGCTTTGGGATTGCTTCTTTTAACTCCTGCTATACTTTTTGAGGGAGAGATTTTGAGTGCAGTTTGGGCGATAGAGTCTGTTATACTTCTTTGGATTGCACAAAAAACAGGGCAAAAAAGTTTTCTCTGGTTTGGTTTGATTGGATTGACACTTAGCTTTTTTAGATATCTTGGAATAAATATCACTGATATCTACTATCTGCAAAATGAGCAAACTTACTTTCAAGATTTGATAAAACAGACAATAACCGCTATTTTAGTAATAGGAGCATTTTTCATCTCTTTTAAACTAAAACTAAATGACTCACTTCAAATTGAAACCAAAAAATATTATGCAAAAGAGCTTATGATAGGTGGAGGAGTTTTCCTACTTTTTGCTTTTTTAAATGCAGAAGTTGCAAATTGGGCAAAACTCTTCTTTCCAAAAGCACAACAGATATCGGTAACTCTTCTTTGGGTACTTTTTGGAATCATTATGTTTGTTATAAGTTTACGACAAAACATAGTTCAAGGTAAAAATATCGCAATGGTACTCATCTCAGTAGCAATTTTAAAAGCCTTTTTTATAGATTTAGCAGATGCAGATGCACTTTATAGAATTATCCTCTTTATGGTAGTTGGGGTATTGCTCTTTGTTTTGGCTTATTATTATAAAGGGATTTCTAATAATCGTTAATCATTCAACTAAAAATATCAGATATTTCTAGTTGTCTCTTCTAATTCTGATTCTCCACTTTTCAACTAAATAGTTATTTTAAATTCCACTCCATTTTCTATATTTTCAACACTAAGCCTACACTTCATCTCTTTTTCGATAATCGTTTTGGCGATATATAAACCTATGCCGTCTCTATCACTTTTTGTACTAAAGTATGGTTCAAATACCTTTTTGATGTTTTTTGGCAAAATTCCACCAGCATTATCTCTTATGATGATGCTTTTTTGTTTGATAACAATCTCTATCTTCGGCTCTTTTATTTTTCGCTCTATTTGCGTATCTCTTGCATTATGAATGATATTTACAATCACTTGTAAGAACTCATTTTGATTGCCAAATATTGTAAAGTTTTCTTCTGATTGGAGTGTTAATTTTATATTTGATACATCAAGTGATGGAGATGCTATATTTATAGCTTCTTGGCATGTTTCTTTGACATCAAAATGAGTTTTTTCCTTGGATGGATTATAAAAATTTCTAAAATTGTCTATTGTTTTTGACATGTATTGGAGTTGGTTATTTGCCTCTTTTATGGTTTGTATTATCTTATCATCTTTTTGAGATCTTTTTTTGATATGCATAAGTGCAAAAGAGAGAAAATTCAAAGGTTGTCGCCATTGATGGGCGATGATAGATACCATCTCTCCCATACTAGCAAGTCTTGATTGTTGTAAGAGCATAGTTTGTTGTGTTCTTTTTTCATCATCCATCAATTTGAACTTATAAGCGATAGCAAGTGACAATATAAGTGACTCTAAAGCAAATGAGATATGTAAAAATGGAAAAACAATGCCAGTAAAATCAATAAAGCCTATATACTCTAAAGCAACTGTTAACAAAACAAGATACCAACCATACACCAAAAAACGAAATGGCATATCTTTATCTTTTAAAAGTCGTCTTGCTTCACTTAAAATCAACCAAATCGGTATAAAAATTGGTATAAATTTAGTCAGTACAGTATGTCCAAAAACCAAAGCAAGAAAAAAATCAAAGATAGCGAGATAGAGTATGGTATTGATTATGCGAGTTAATTTAACAATTTTATAAGTGTGCAAAAACTCTTTTAAAAATAGTACAGAAAAAAAGAGCATAAAAACCTGTGACACTTCAAACAAAAAGGGATTTTTGAGACCAAAAATCTCATCAAAAGGAGCGATAAAAATACTATCAAGATTTATAAGAAAAAAAAGTGTTGTCAATTGTGCAAGAGCATAATATAGATGCCCAAGACTTTTAATATATATAAAAAGTGCAAGATTATAAACAGCAGCACTGATGACAACACCAAAACAGATAGAGACCGCCATAAAAGGAATATAGCCAAAACTATAAATTGCATCTGTACTTTTAAGAAAATGTTCCTCGTGATAAAAAAGTGCTATTATAAAAAAAAGAGAGATAAGAGAGAGTTTTACTTTTAATATTTTATTCATAAAGCTCTATTTTATAACCCAATTTTGAGATATTTGTTATCATGCCCTTATCTATGATTTTTCGAATATCACGAACTAGACAACGAAGTACATCTTTACTCATCGCTTTATCGTACCAGATATAATTTTCTATCTCAATATAGGAGACAACCTGATCTCTGTTTTTTATCAATATATCAAGCAACATAGTTTGAGAAGTAGTTAACTTTATAATTTTTTCTTCATATATCAGGGAGTGATTAAATGTATCATACAAATATTTTGAAGTCAACTTTACAACACTAGGACTTTGTGCTTCTATCTTTTCAAAGCATAATTCAAGTGCTTCAAGTAAACTATCTTCTTGGATTGGTTTTACAAGGTATTTGACTAAATTTAAACTCACTGCGTCTAAAAGGTACTCTGTAGTAGGATAAGCCGTAACAATGATAACAGGCGTTTTCTCATCAGCTTTTCTTATCTCCTTACAAAATGTCAATCCATCCATCTTTGGCATTTTGATATCCGTTATGATGATGTCAGGTTTTTTTTTATAGTAGATTTCTAATGCTTCTTTGCCATCATTTGCTTCAAATATCTGTGTAAAATACTCATCAAAATAAGAAGTTGCTATTTTTCTTGTTTGCATCTCATCTTCAACATATAAAAGAGAGTATTTTGGCTGTTTTATCATTTTCTACACTTTTTCTACATTTTTTTATACTACATTAACATTATGTTAGTAGATAAAATATTTGATAAAACTTAAAGGAGTTTTCATGATTTCTAAAAATATTATTTTTCTGTTTAGTTTCATACTTACTATCGGGTGTGGTGTTATGAATAATCCAGAAGAAAATAAAAAAGTGTCACAAGTAAGTACAGAGAGTATGTTGTCTACGGATGCAAACAAAGCTTTTATAGATAGTATTGGTGATATGAATTTCATTGTAGATAATCCAGACATGACACATACCCCTGCCTATAAAATATTTGAAACAAAAATATCTATGGATAATTTTTTAAAGGATTTAAACACTACAGCTCAAACTTTACCAGAAGGAGATTTGCAAATAGTAACAAATTGGATAAATAGTATGAAAAATGCAAATACAAACTATGAGACACAAAATCTTCTTTTTTATCCCATACTTCAATCGCAAGATTGTGGAATAGAAGATAGTATAACTACAAATATCAACAATAGCATAAACATTACACTAAAGCCAACAAAAAATAGTTGTGAGGAAGCTCATATATACTATGCACTTGTCTATCAAATTTCAAAAGAGATAGAAAATATTTCTATAAAAGCTTTTGATAAAGAGAGTATAACTATACTAAACCGTGCTATATTTTAAAAAATTTTAAAGAAAAATTATTTCTACATTTTTTTAACACTTTTTTCATTTACAATACATCATATCAAAATTAAGGAGATATGATGCAAATAAAATTAAAAAGTTTTTCGCTTATAACAGCGATTTTATTGACAGGTTTTGGATGTGGTGGAGGGAATAACTCAACACCTAAAAATATAGCAGAGTTTGATGATGCCAAAAAACTTGTAAACTCTTTAGGTTCAAAGCGTTCTAATTCAACAAGCAGTAGTTATATGGTTGATAGTGAGAATTTTACGATTGACTCAAATTATGATTATTATCAAACACCCATGATAATAGGTGCTGATGGAAACTTGCAAAAAGGAGGATTACTCAAGTTTACCGATAAAAAAGATAGAGAAGTTATTATCGAAGCAACTGATACAAATAAAGTAGTTATCAAAATTGATTTAAACAATGATGGTATTTTCACTGAAGATGAAATGATTATGGATGTATACAATCCATTGCCAGAAGGATTAGATAGTGAGCCAAGAGCTAAAACTATAGATGATATAATTTCAAATAACTTGAAAAAAACTTTAAATCTACAACCAGAAGATGAAGGTTATATTCATAATGATGAAAAAATAGAAGTTAAGATATTTTTAGAAATTAATGGGCTAATATTCCCAGTAGACCCAGACACAATTTCATTATCAGATGAACATCTTGAAGAGATAAATCGTCAAAATGCTATGGTAGATAAACTAAAAAAAGAGACACTCGAAGCATTTATCGAAAAAAACAATCTTACAGAAGATGAGTATATCAATCAAGCATTAGAAGAGAGTAGTGATTCTTTTGTAATCGCACTCACAAAAAATGAGATAAGAGAGATAGCTAAGACGAATCTAAATACAATTAGTGCAATAACATATAAAAATGTTGATGTGGGACCAATACCCGTAGAGCCAATAGGATATCTCTAAATCAAAAAAATATCTCCCTTTACAGTTTATCAATATCAAAGTTTTGCTAAAATGGCGAAAATTTATAAACTGCAAGGGAAATAAGTGATTACACTGAAAAGTGCTTTAGAACTCTCGCCACAAGAGATAGTCAATCTAAAACAAGATTTAACCAAAAAGATAAAAGAACAAAAAGATTTAGGTGCTTATGTTGAGCAATTAATTGATAGTGATATAAACGAATATGGTCAAGGTGTTCCAATCGCTATCAAAGACAATATTCAAGTACAAGGATGGAATATCACTTGTGCTTCAAATATACTTCAAGGGTATGTAGCTCCTTATAATGCAACTGTTATCGACAAGATGCAAGAGAATAATTTATCACCGTTTGGTAGAACCAATATGGATGAATTTGCGATGGGAAGCTCTACTGAAAATTCATTTTATGGAAAAACATTAAATCCTTTTGATTCAAACTGTGTTCCAGGGGGAAGTAGTGGAGGAAGTGCGGCGGCTGTTGGTGCTGGTATAGCCATCGCGGCACTTGGAAGTGATACTGGTGGGAGTATTAGACAACCTGCCTCATTTTGTGGATGCGTTGGGATGAAACCAACTTATGGAAAAGTGAGCCGTTATGGACTTAGTGCATACTCTAGTTCACTAGATCAAATAGGTCCAATCACGCAAAATGTCGAAGATGCAGCAATTCTTTATGATATATTGGCAGGATATGAACCAAAAGATTCTACTAGTTTAAATGTTACACATAAAAAAGTAAGTGACACTTTAGATGCAGATAAAAAGCTAACTATTGCAGTGATTGAAAACTATCTTGAAGAAGCTGGAGAGAGAGTCCAAACTGCAATGAACGAATCTATAAAAGCTCTTAAAAGTGCTGGTCATAAGATAATCTATAAAAAGATGATAAATTCAAAATTTGATATAGCAGCTTATTATATAACTGCATCTGCAGAAGCTAGTGCAAATTTAAGTAGATATGATGGTGTAAGATATGGAAATCGAGTTGAGAGTCAAAACTTAAAAGAGATGTACTTGAAGACTAGAAGCCAAGGTTTTGGAGATGAAGTAAAAAGAAGAATTTTACTAGGTACTTTTGTTCTTAGTAGTGGATATTATGATGCTTATTATATCAAAGCACAAAAAGCTAGGCATCTTATAAAAAATCAATTTGAAAATATCTTTAAAGAGGCTGATCTGATTTTTACACCAGTTGCACCTACTCCTGCATTTGAGTTTGGAAGTAAAAAAGACCCATTAGATATGTATTTAAGTGATATATACACAATAGCTGTAAACCTTGCAGGATTACCAGCGATATCTGTACCACTCACAAGAAAAAGCAAAGATTTGCCAATCGGTGGACAATTTATAGCAAAAGCATTTGATGAACGAACTCTGTTTGACGGTGCTTTAAGCTTAGAAAATATTTTAAGATAAGTAGGAAAAAGTATGAAAATAAGACAAAAAGCTCTTACATTTGAAGATATACTACTAGTTCCATCTTATTCGCAGGTTTTACCAAAAGAGGTAAATATAAAAGCACACTTTACAAGGAATATTTCACTAAACATTCCTATAGTCTCGGCTGCTATGGATACAGTCACAGAGTATAAAGCAGCTATCAAGATGGCAAGACTTGGTGGAATTGGTATAATTCATAAAAATATGGATATACAAACACAAGCAAAAGAGGTAACTCGTGTAAAAAAGAGTGAGAGTGGAATCATAAGCGAACCAATAACCTTAAAGCCCTACTCCACTATCAAAGATGCAAATAATCTTATGCATGAATATAGCATCTCTGGATTTCCAGTGATAGATGATAGTAATCAACTTGTTGGTATTTTAACAAATAGAGATCTTCGTTTTGAGACAGATTTTAGCAAAAGTGTTGAAGAACTTATGACAAAATCTCCTCTTATAACTGCACCTTGTGGAATTTCACTAGACGATGCTGAAGCTATATTTAAAAACCATAAAATAGAAAAACTTCCCCTTGTAGATAAAGATGGAACACTTACAGGTCTAATCACTATCAAAGATTTAAAAAAGCGAAAAGAGTTTCCAAACTCATATAAAGATAAATATGGAAGACTCGGAGTTGGAGCAGCTATCGGTGTTGGTCAAATTGAGAGGGCAGAAGCTCTTATAGATGCAGGTGTTGATGTTTTGGTTTTAGATTCTGCACATGGGCACTCAAAAGGAATTATCGATACGGTAAAAGAGATAAAAGATAAGTTTGATATAGAGGTGATTGCTGGGAATGTAGCAACTCCTGAAGCAGTTTTGGCACTTGTAGAAGCTGGGGCAGATGCAGTAAAAGTAGGCATAGGACCAGGAAGTATTTGCACTACAAGAATTGTCGCTGGTGTGGGGGTTCCTCAAGCTACTGCAATTGAGAGTTGTGCAAAAGCAGTTGCAAATTTAGGAGTACCTATTATCGCTGATGGCGGTATCAAATACTCTGGAGATGTTGCAAAAGCGTTAGCTCTTGGTGCTGGGACGGTTATGATTGGAAGTCTATTAGCAGGAACTGAAGATAGTCCAGGAGAAGCTATAACTTATCAAGGCAGACAATACAAAACATATCGTGGAATGGGAAGTATAGGAGCTATGAATAAGGGAAGTACAGATAGGTATTTTCAAGAAGGCACAGCCGCTGATAAACTTGTTCCTGAAGGAATTGAAGGGATGGTTCCATATCGAGGAAAAATGAGTACAGTAGTACATCAACTCATAGGAGGGCTAAGAGCTTCTATGGGATATGTGGGAGCAAAAGATATTTCTACTTTTCAAGAGAAGGCTGAATTTGTAGAGATTACTTCAGCTGGGCTAAAAGAGAGCCATGTTCACGATGTTACTATTACAAAAGAGGCTCCAAATTATCATTCACAATGAGAAACTTAATTGAAAATCACAACAAATATAGAAAAGTTTACCAACCCACTCTATCTTGAGAGTGGTCGTATCCTTGAACCCTATGAACTTATCTATGAAACATATGGTGAATTAAATAGCGATAAATCAAATGTTATTGTAGTTTGTCATGCACTTACAGGAAGCCACCATGCATCTGGAACATATGAAGGTGATCGAAAGTCAGGTTGGTGGGATGCTGTTGTAGGAGAAGGCAAAGCGATAAATACTGATGAGTTTTTTGTAATTTGTGTCAATATTATAGGCAGTTGTTTTGGATCAACTGGTCCTATGAGTCCAAGGTATCCATCTTCAAAACCTTATCGTCTGAAATTTCCTGTCATCACTATCAGTGATATTGTTAAAGCTCAAATCATTCTTTTTGATAGGCTTGGAATCCATCACGCACATGCTGTGATTGGTGGCTCTATGGGTGGGATGCAAGCACTTTGTTTTGCCATTGAATATCCAAACTTTGCAAAAAAACATATTATGTTAGCTTCTACTTATGCAACCAGTCCGTGGGCTATAGCATTTAATAAAGTAGCCCGTGAAGCTCTTGTAAAAGATCCATCTTTTAAAAATGGTTTGTATGATCCTGTAGAGATAAAAGAGTCTGGGCTTTTTGGTTTGGCAACTGGAAGAATGTGTGGGTACATCTCTTATCTTAGTCCAGATTCAATGGAAAAAAAGTTTGGAAGAAACTATGTGCAAACAGATGGTTTATATGAGCTATTTGGGAGATTTGAGGTTGAAAGGTATTTAGACTATAATGGCTTAAATTTTGTTAATTGGTTTGATCCACTTAGTTTTTTATATATTACCAAAGCAATAAATATCTTTGATGCAAGAAGAAACTTTGATTCACTAGAGGATTCACTTAGTCGTGTAAAGTCTGAACTTTCGTTAATATCATTTTCTAACGATCTTCTTTTTTTACCAAAAGAGATGCTAGAAATTCATCAAACTATGTGTAAAATAGGAAAAGAAAATTTTACTAGATATATAGAGATAAAAAGTGACTATGGACATGATGCATTTTTAGTTGAGATTGATAAATTTGCACATCATATAAAAAATATCTTAGAGGAGAAATGATGAAAGATGTTAGTTTTGAGAGTAGATTGGAAAAGTCTAAAGAAATTTTACAAAAGTTGATGAATCCAGAGATTACTCTTAGCCAAAGTGTTTCACTCTATAAAGAGGGAATGAATGAACTAGAAGTTGCAAGTAAGCTTTTAGAAGAGGCAAAACTAGAATTTTTGGAGTATCAAAATAACAATAATACAAAAGATACTTTATGAAAATTGCAGTACTGCAGCTTTCAACCTTACCTTTAAGCAATCAAAAACTTGATGAGTATTTAAAAAATTGTAGCAATGATGGAGCAACTATTGCAGTTCTTGGCGAGTATGTATTAAATAGTTTTTTTAAAGAGCTTGTTAAGATGCCAAAATATATGATTAAAGAGCAATCCAAACATAAAATTGAAGCTCTTGAACAGTTTTCAATTACCTACAATCTTACAATTATAGCTCCTATTGTCATAGTAGATGATGATAAAATATATAAATGTCTAGGCAAGTTTTCAAAAGAGGGAAGCATCTTTGTAAATCAAGAATTTTTGATTGATTTTGATCACTGGAATGAAGATTCTTATTTTGATAATGAAGCCAACTCCGTTGTCAAACCTATGATATTTTCACATAATGGATTTAAAATTGGAGCGATTAATGGTTTTGAGATGCATTTTGACTCTATTTGGCAAGCTTTTTGTAAAGAAAAAATTGACATAATACTTCTTCCTTCAGTTTCTACTTTTGGCTCAAATCAGAGATGGAATGAGGTATTAAAAACACGAGCTTTTTTAAACAATGTATATATTATCCGAGTTAATCGTGTTGGAAAATATGATGACAATGAAGGAAGTTTATGGAAATTTTATGGAAATACTTACCTTGTAAATCCTGATGGACAGATAGAAAATACTCTTGGAGAAAAAGAGGATTATATGATAGTTGATATACATAAAAAAGAGATAAATGACGCTAGAGAAAACTGGGGATTTCAAAAACAATTACAAAAAAGGAATCTTATATGAATGACTATTTTCATAGACAAATACAACTTTGGGGAGAAGAGTGTCAAAACTCTTTACAATCTAAAAAGATTGCCATTATAGGCTGTGGTGGGCTTGGTTCATCTTTAGGTATTGCTCTTGGGTCTTGTGGTATTGGTACACTTTATTGCATAGACTTTGATAAGATAGAAATACACAATATACATAGACAAATTGCTTTTAAAACAAAAGATGAAGGAGAGTATAAATGCGATATTCTTTGTAAGCTTATCTCTGATAGATCTCCATATGTAAAAGCTATTCCTAAAAACATGGATTTTGAAACCTTTAGCAAAGAAAATATTGAAGTAGATCTCATCATAGATGCAACGGATAACCTTAAATCAAGAGCAGATATTGATTCTTTTGCAAAAAGGAGTAAAATACCTTGGATTTATGGTTCTGTTGAAGAGTTTAATGGACATGTATGTTTTTTTGAAAAAAGTGATTTTTCTGCATTTAAAATAAATGCTAAAACACCAGCAGGAATTGCCGCTCCAATTGTTATGCATATCGCCTCACTGCAAGCAAACTTAGCACTTCGTTTTCTTGCAGGGTTAAGTCTAAAAAAGGATCTATTATATTATCTCTACTTTGATGATAACGGAGAGTTAATAACACAAAAATTTAATATGCCAAAAAGTAGTAGCAATGGATGAGAAAAGGAAAAAATTAATAGAAATTGAAGAACTTTTAAAAGTTTATGATGGAGAGATGGAGATATCACCTTATGTCTTAGAGTATCTAACACTTGAAGAGTTAGAGTCAATAGAGTTTAATATTCTCAAACAACAAAGCAATGTTATTGAAGAAAATTCTAAATGGTTACAACAATTTAAAACAGATAATAGCTAAGAGGAAAATCTCCTCAGCTATTATACTTTAAATTAAAAGCTTACTGTTCCTGTAATTGTTTCAAGTTTGCAATTACTGATTTTAGTTATCTCTCCACAACCAACACCACATTTTGCATAGTTTTTATAACCAACTAAGATTTTCTCTTCATAGCTCTCATAAACTGTTCTACACTTTGTAACTACGCATCTTTTAGATACAACAATCCCACTGGTACTACAAGCATCCGCACCACTATTTGTATAATTTATAGCAGATTTTTGCTCTTCTTCCCAACACTCTTTTTTAGGAATTTTCTTAATCACAGTTTTCCAAATAGGCTCTGTTTTATATACTGGAAACTCACATTTTACTGTACCTGCATAAAGCCCGCTTGCTAATCCTAAGGCTATAACAGCCGCTATCATTTTGTTCATCTGAACTCCTTTTAAAATATGTTTTTACCCTTTAAGTATAGAAAATTTAGTCAATTATGTCAATAAAGGTAAATAATATTTTATCTTTATTAAACTTTAGTAAATATTAAATTATTTATATAAAGCAGGTTTTATAAAATCATTATTATAATAATAATTTATTAGTATTTTAATTTAAGTTAAATATTATTTAATAGATACTAGTATCTAGAAAGTAGTTAAACATACCTATATAATAAATAATAAATGAAATTTGAATTTGAACGGGATTTTGTTATAAAGTTTTTGTAAGATAGAGAGTAGTACTTTATAAAAAAATACTACTTATTTTTTTATCCTTGAGGGGTTTGGAAGTACTTTTTCATATCATTTTGCAACTCTTTTGGTTGTTTTAATCCAACATAGCCTTGAAGTATTTTGCCATCTTTTATATATAGTAGTGCTGGAACTTGTGGGGTTCCATACTTTTCTAATAACTCTACACTCTCTTCAATATTGACCTTATAGATTTTGATATCTTTTTTTTGACTACTTAATTCTTTTAAATTTTGCTCCATCTCTTTACAAGGATTACACCAAGTGGCATAAAAATCTACAATAATGTTACCTTTTTTAATTGTTTCTTCAAACTGTTCAACACTCTTTAAATGTTCAAAACCAAACACTGTAGAACTACTTAACATCGCAAGCAATGTTATCGATAAAAGCTTTTTCATACATTATCTCCTAATATTTTTTTATAATTATAGCATTTAATAATAGCTTAAGTAGTAAAATAATAAATTATTAGACAAATATATTTTACCTTGTAACTTATTGTATCTTTTTTATTCTTTTTGCTATACTAAAAGCTGGTACAGCAGATGATTGCTAGTAAACAACTAGAGGAAAGTCCGGGCTGCAATGAGACAAGGTTCCATTTAACAAATGGCCAGGGAAACTTGAGGGATAGTGCAACAGAAAGTAAACCGCCATTTTATGAATGGTAAGGGTGAAACGGTAGGGTAAGAGCCAACCAGTGTTTTGAGCAATCTTAACAGCTATGTAAACCCAACCTGCAGCAAGAAGTGTGTGGTATAAGTCTCATAATTTTGCACTTCGCTAAAGGGCTATTGTAAAATAGTCATTAGATAAATAATCATCCAATGACAGAACTCGGCTTATCGCTGTACCTACACAAAAAACAAATTCATAACAAGGCGAATAATGAATAACGAAGCTATAAAAATTCTTAGTGAGATTAAAGCATTAGAAACAAAACTTCAAAAAGAGGTAGAAAAACATGAGGAAGAGTTGAGCTACAAGATTAAAAACGGCTTTATAGAGTTTAAGGAAGAAGCTATAAAAGAGCAGAGAGAAAATATGAAAAAACTCTCCACTTATCTAAAAGAGATACCATTCTTGCATCTAATAACTTCACCACTTATTTATGCAATGATTATTCCAGCACTCATTTTAGATTTAACTCTTTTTTTATTTCAACAAACAGTATTTCGTCTATATAAATTTCCACTAGCAAAACGAAGTGACTTTATAGTTTTTGATAGACACCATTTAAACTACCTAAACTCTATAGAGAAGCTAAATTGTCTTTATTGCTCTTATTTCAATGGATTGATGGCTTATGCTGTGGAGATTGCTGGACAAACTGAACTATATTTTTGCCCAATAAAACATGCAAAAAAAAGAGCTTTTACACACTCAAAATATAAAAAGTTTTTTGATTATGGAGAGAGTTCTGATTATCAGAAAAAACTTGAGGAGTTAAGAGAATCTATAAAAAGAGGATAAGTAATAATCATTTCATATCTAAAAGATGGTAAAATTAAAATAAAGGAAAAACAGATGCAAAAGAAGATTGAGAGAATCAAAGATGCAGTAAAAAAATCATCAGAAATATCTGAAGATGAAAAAAATTTGATGTATCAAAGGCTTGAAGAGTGGAGATTAGAAGATGATGCTATGCGTATTATTCCTGAAAAACTCGCTGAAATTTCTATAGCGATTAGACCTATTTTAAAAGAGCTTGGTTTTTTATAAAAAAACATTTAATAATAGTTTTTTTGATTCAAATATATAACTGACTATATCTAACTTAAGATGCCACTTAAGTAGCAAAAGATATTTCCTATATTTGATAAAATTTTACAGACGATTTTGTAAAACTAAATAGGAGGAACTATTATGAAAGATGTTATGCATGCAGTTATTTTTGGTTTTAAAGAGATTCTGCATTGGGATGTTATGAAGTATGCACTTATTAGCGGTCTGTTAGTTAGTGTTTTATGGGGTGT
>Ga0256834_1001268_pt1 | contig 17479 bp, 15 predicted proteins | sample 4281140metaG_FD_190536 | JGI IMG/M metagenome (GOLD analysis project Ga0256834, IMG submission 190536) | Hydrothermal vent microbial communities from East Pacific Rise, Pacific Ocean - 4281-140 | ecosystem: Environmental > Aquatic > Marine > Hydrothermal vents | place: Pacific Ocean: East...
AATCTGCCGTGATGTAGTAGATCTCTTCTTGCTCGTCTTTCATGCGAGAAACATAATCTTCAAGCGTTACTGTTTGCTCTTCAACATCCGACTCAGTAGAAGAGAAACGCAATAGCTTCGCTATTTGCTCTTTATTAGCAAAGTCTTCACCCGGCCCTTCTTTAATTACCTTGCCGAATTCGTTCCAGAATTTTTGATATTCTTCTTTCTCATTCTTTGACATTTTATCAAGTAAACCTAAAACCTTTTTGACCGATGCTTTACGCATTGAATCAACCGTTTTATTACTCTGTAAAATCTCACGTGATACATTCAACGGCAAATCACTCGAATCAATTACGCCACGTACAAAGCGCAGGTAATTAGGCATGAGGTTTTTAGTGTCATCCATGATAAATACACGTTGCACATAAAGCTTGATGCCATTTTTCTGCTCAGGCTCCCATAAATCAAACGGTGCTTTTGCAGGCACATACAATAATGATTTATATTCAAGATTACCTTCTACATGGTTATGGCTCCACGCTAATGGGTTTTCATAGTCATGTGAAATATGTTTATAAAACTCTTGGTAGTCTTCATCTTTTAGACTGCTTTTTGGCTCTGTCCAAAGTGCATTGGCTTTGTTAACTACTTCCCACTCTTCTGTAAGTTTTCCTTCTTCGTCTGCCTTGAGCATTTTTACAGGTAACGGGATGTGGTCTGAATAGGTAGAAATCACACTGCGTAAACGCCAGCTATTTGCGAATTCTTTTTCCTCTTCTTTTAGATGCAATACAATTTCTGTACCGTGTGCTTCTTTGCTCGTGTCTTCTAATGTGAAGCCACTCTGACCATCTGACTCCCAAATAACTGCTTGGTCTGCTTTATCTCCTGCGCGTCGTGTCGTTAACGTAACTTTATCAGCAACGATAAATGATGAGTAGAAACCAACACCAAATTGACCGATTAAATTAGAGTCCTTTGCTGCATCACCCGTCATTTTAGACAAAAATTCTTTTGTACCAGATTTTGCGATTGTTCCTATATTTTCAATCACCTCAATGCGGTTCATTCCAATACCGTTATCACGTAATGTAACTGTATTTGCGTCTTCATCAAACTCAACTTCAATGCGTAACTCTGAGTCACCTTCATATAAAGCATCATTTGAGATTGCTTCAAAACGTAATTTATCACACGCATCTGACGCGTTAGAAATAAGCTCACGAACAAATATTTCTTTATTTGAATAGAGCGAATGAATCATCAACTGTAAAAGCTGATTAACCTCTGTTTGAAACTCCATATTTTCTTTCTTTGAAGATACTTTCTTTTTTGTTTTTGCGTCAGCCATGATTTTTCCTGTATTTACATATTACGATGGCCAAAAGGTATGGGCTAAGCAACTTTTTTCAAGCACTTCCAGTAAAATTATCCCGTAAAAATGAACCGTTTTGCTATATTATTCTCTGATAAGGAATGATTAATTAAAGGATGTTCACATGAATGGTTCAGGCGGCATAGGACAATTACTAAAAGGTGTCATCATGGGAGTAGTTTTAATACTCGCGATTATTGGTTCCATGAGTATACTTGAAAAAAATGATACTGAGAAAAATACCTCTACAAATACAACAAACAATAGTTTAAGTAACTCAGCTTCTAACTCGCCCCTCTCTTCCGAAATAAAAGCTCCTGAAATTAATATTACATCTCAACCCTCCCCTACCACAGCCTCAAATTCTACTGCAAACACAGCTGTACAAAACACTAATCAAGATCCTGACATCTTTCAACCTGTACTCGAAGGAGAGAAGGAGAAGGAAGAAGAAAAATTAAAATATGGCATAATAAAACTCAGTGCCATTAACCCTGAAAATAAAGAAACTTTACTTGCTGATTATGTTGTCTTTGACAATAAAAATACCAAGGTTGCTGAGAGCAATAACAGCAGTAGTGCATCTTACCGATTACCAGCGGGCACTTATCGTGTAGTTACCACATTAGCAAAACTTGACGATACAACAACACGAGATACAGCTCCCGTTCAAAGTACAAAAACGATTACTATTAGTGCCCATAAACTCAGCAATGAAGTTTTTGAACTTGAGCCACCACCGACTATCGGGATACTTCAAGTATCAGCAATCAATGCTAAAAACAACAAGGCAATTAAAGCCAATTTCATCATCCAAAAGGAAAATGGTGAACCCGTAGCCTCACGCCAAAATATTAATCAATCATTATTCAAATTAAAAGCTGGCAGCTACAAAGTCATGGTGACAAGTGGTAACAATAGTGATTTTCGTACAATTGTTGTTGAACCAGGAGAATCCACATTTGAAATTTTTAAACTTCAAGAAGCATTTTTACAAGGTAAAATATTAGTTCGTGTTTTTGATAGTACTACCAACAGCCCCCTATCAGCTAATATAGAAATTCGTAGTGTAAACGGTAAAACTGTCCAAGCTTTAAAAGCAGTTTCTCAAACAGAAATTGCGCTTGCCGCAGGCACTTATAGAATAAAAGTAACAGGCTCTCGAGGAGAATCAAGTAAAAATGTAAACGTGGTTGCTGGGCAAGTAATCAACCAAATATTTCGGATTGATGCCCCTCTTTCGACTGCAGGTACAACAAACTCTGTACAAGTCACTGATAACGTAAAAATTACCAGCGTGGAGACAAATAATCAAAACAATGATCCCGCTAAAACTAGTCAAAGTATCATCAAACTATTTGCTAGAAACGAGGAAAATCAAAAACCTATTAAATCTAATTTCTATGTTCAAACACCTAACGGTAAACATTTAGCAAAAAAGATTTATGCAGACTCTGCAGAGTTTCATTTAAAACCTGGGAAATACAAAATTACTGTACGATCTAATAATAGAAAAAACATTGTGAAAAATATCCAAGTATTCGAAAGCCAAGCAGTTACAGAAGTATTTTCATTGCAACGAAATATTCCTCAAACGACCACAAAAAACACACCTAAACCAGCATTGGCGCAACAAAAAAATCAAAAACAATCATCTACCGTGCCAAATGGGTTTCTTAATGTAATCATGCAACCCGCGAAAAAAACTCATTTTATTATTACAAATAAAAAAGGTAGAAAAATTGTAGAACTTACTAGCGTTCCTTCAGGTAACTTTAAATTGGATACTGGGACTTATAATGTTACGGCTATATTAAATGGTCAGAGGCGTAAGAAAACAGTACAAGTACACCAAGGAGAAACAGCTCACTTAAATTTTAGAGTAGTAGATTTTAAAAAGGAAACAGCTACAAACATTGCTGTGCAAAAAGGCGGGTTAAGAAGCCGTATCATTGATATTAATGGCAGACCTTTAAGAGGAAACCTCACCGTTACCAATACTCGCGGTCAAATTGTTGCAAGAGCAAATAATGTAACATTTGGCGTATTTAACCTCCCTGCAACACCTCACACAATTTCAGTAAATTACCAAGGTCTATCAGGTAGCGAACGTGTAGCTATAACAGCAGGAAAAACCACTGTTCAAACTTTTACAATTACACCCAATAACCCTAATCCTCAATCATCCAATCAACAGCCGCGTGATGCAAATGATATATTACGTGAAAAGCTCAAAGAAGAACTTCGAAGAATTTTTTAAAATGAGACCTTTACACCAGAGTATAACGAGAGTGAAAATAACGTAAGTTTAGCGACTGCTTGCAGTAGCTTAGACTTTAGAGAACAAGGCTACTGACTAACTTTTTGAGAAAAATAAAGGAAATTCAAGAATTTTTAGCAAGCTTACCGCTTTGTTGTTTAAAACGGATGACCTAATTACGAGGCTGTAACAAAGTTGTGTAATTACCTATAATTAATACAAGTAGTGCTAATATTAATTTTCTTTTTATAATTAAATACTTAACAATAGTTTTTATAATTTAAACAAACGATTAAAGTTATCTGTAGTTTCTTTTTCTATCTGCTCATAGTTACATTCACGTAAATCAGCCATTTTTTCTGCTACATATTTCACATATGCTGGCTGGTTTGGTTTTCCACGTTTCGGTACGGGTGCTAACCATGGTGAATCTGTCTCAACTAGATATTTATCGGCTGGAACTCTCTTAGCTACTTCTTGCAGTTCTTTGGCTGAGTTAAATGTGACAATCCCTGAAAAGGAAATATAGAAATTTAATTCCATAGCTTGCTGTGCGGTATCCCAATCTTCCGCAAAACAATGCATCACTCCACCTACTTTTTCTGCATTTTCTTCTTTTAATATTCTAATAGTGTCTGCTCGTGCTGAACGTGTATGAATAATAAGCGGTTTCTTTGTTTCAATTGCTGCACGTATATGTGTTCTAAATAAATCATGTTGCCACGTCATATCATCATCTTCACATCGAAAATAGTCTAAACCTGTCTCTCCTATTGCAATCACTTCTTTATTTCTTGCCAATTCAACTAGCTCATCAACACTGGGGGCATAAGACTCTTTGTGCGTTGGGTGCACACCAACCGAGCAATAAATATTAGGGTAGTTCTGGGCTGGCTCTAGTACATGTTTGAAGTTTTCAGTATCTATACAAACACATAAAAACTGGTTAACGCCAAAATCCTGAGCAGTGTCTATCATTTCAGAAAAACTATTATTGAAAGGCTCTAGATCAATTTTATCAAGATGGCAGTGTGAATCTGTCAACATTATTTTATTACCCATGTTTGCTTAAATCAAAGCATGGGATTATAGCGGATTATCCATGGTTTTAATAAAAGCGTACCAATGGTGGGACATTTGCTCTATTACCTAACATAGTTTCGATAATCAGTTTAACTTTAGCCTTTGTTGTACCCGCAAATTGAATACCTAAACCCTGTGTACCACGTTCACATGATTCTGGAGCTATCCAAACAACTTTGCCAGGTATGGCAAGCTTTTTATTAGTTGATTGGAGATGCATAGAAATTACAACCTCATCACCAAAACTATGACTAGTTTGTTTTGTTGGAACAAAAATTGCTCCACCACGGATAAAGGGCATATAGCTTGAATGTAATGCGGCATCATCTCTAAGTTCTAAGTTCAGCAGTGTACGTTGTGCTGGCTTCTCTGCTACTTTACTTTGTGTATTCATATTTTGGGGCTTTTATTATTATTAATTTAGATATACGCTAATTACTTAGATCGACTAGCCTGTAGCCATAACAATAACAGGTTCTCGATAAATAATAGAGAGTTTACCGATGTATGGATGTATTGTTTTTGTTTTATAAGTTGGTGATATAAGATCCACTGAGAGTCAGGGGCTAAACAATTTTTAATATTAGATAATGTAATCCCAAGATTTTGTCTACTTCCAGAAACAGTTGATCCATCTATTACCTTACTTTTTATTATTTTTATTAGCCAATTAGTTTGCCAATTTATCAAAATAGAATGATCAAATTTTTCCCATGATTTTGCAACTTCCGTAATCATTTTCTGATGTGTACAAATACCCAATAAATCAGTAGCTAACGCTTCTCTATTTTGTATATCTTCATCCGTAACTTTTATGGCATTTAATGGTTGCATATTTGCCATATCAAGTAATTCTTCAGGGTTACTCTTTGGCAAGCGTTGTCTTACCCATTGCACTGATTGATTCTTATTTGGACTGGGCAGAGTTAATAACTGACAACGACTTTTAATAGTTGGGAGAATTTTTCCTAGATTTGTAGCGACTAAAACAATAAGAGTATTACTAGCAGGCTCTTCTAATGATTTTAAAAGACTATTGGCAGCATTCAGGTTCATTCGCTCAACTGGGTTTAATAGTATGACCCTATAAGCGTTAAAACTACGCGTATAACTAATAAACTTAGATAATTGCCTAATTTGATCAACACTGATTTGTTGCTTTCCCTCGAGCAACTCTATTTGCATATAATCAGGGTTAGCACCTGCTTGATAAGTTTTACACGATTGACACTTTTGACAGGATGTATTATCAACTGGAGATGTACAAAGTAAAGATGTGACAATTTTTCTAGCAAAGTCTAGCTTGCCTGTACCTTCCATACCAGAAATCAATAATGCGTGAGGAAGATGGTTTTGCGATCTTGCATTAACAAACTTAGCCCATGAGCCTTGGTGCCAAGGGTAATCTGTGATGGTTAGATTAGACATTTTAATTAATATAATTCATTCAAAACATTAGAAATTTGTTGTTGTACAGTTTCAAGGCTATATTGTGCATTAATAATGCGGTAACGGCTTTTATTAACCTCAGCCATTTTAAGATACTGCGCTCTAACACGGTTGAAAAAATCAATGTGCTGTTGCTCAAAACGGTCTGTCTCCCCCCTACTTTTTGCTCTTGCTAATCCTACGTTAGCATCTAAATCAAACAAAAAAGTGTAGTTGGGGCGTAACTCATCTTGCACTAATTTTTCTAAAATTTTAATTTTAGAAAAATCTATCCCGCGCCCTGCCCCTTGGTAGGCATAACTTGCATCGGTAAAGCGGTCGCATAAAACCCATTTTCCTTGTTCAAGTGCAGGGATTATTTTACGATTTAAGTGCTCTGCTCTAGCTGCAAACATCAATAGTAACTCTGTTGTATGATGCATCTCAGGCAAGTCTTTTGAAATTAGTATTTCTCTAATTGCTTCTCCAGTAGTAGTTCCACCAGGTTCACGAGTTAATAAAATTTCATGCCCTCTTTCTTGAATTTTTTTAGCTATAAATTTAATATTAGTTGTTTTTCCAGCGCCTTCTACACCTTCAAAAGTGATGAACTGTCCTTTAACTATATTCGTTGTCATTATTATTTATTACCTTGATAACGGCTGGCTTTACCATTTAATAAATATTTAATAACTGCTTTTTTATGCTCTCTATAAGTTTTTGAGAAATGGGATTTACCATTCCCTTTTGCAACAAAGTACAATATATCTCCTTCTGCTGGAGAAAACACCGCTTTAATAGAAGCAAGACTAGGTGTTGATATTGGTGTAGGTGTTAAACCTTTACGGGTATAGGTATTAAAAGGAGTATCTTTTTTAAGATCCTTTTTCCGAATATTACCTTTATATTTATCCCCCATCCCATAGATTACTGTTGGGTCAGTTTGCAATAACATATCTTTTTTTAAGCGATTAATAAAAACACGCGCAACCTTTCCCCTATCATCTGGATGCCCTGTTTCTTTCTCAATAATAGATGCCAAAATTAAAGCATCGTAAGGAGTGTTTATTCCTTTAAACTTCTTTCTATCTTTCCATTGCTCATCTAATGCTTTAAGCATTGCATTATGGCTACGCTGTAAAAACTCTAGATCTGTCGTATTCTTTGGGTAGCTATAAGTATCAGGGAAAAACCAACCCTCTGGTTGATGATGATTATATTTTGTATCAAGCTTTGACATGATTTTTTTATAATCACTATCACTAAGTGTTTGTTTTATATTTTTATCTTTCTTAATAGTTTCTACAAGTTCTTTAAAAGTACTACCTTCTGGGAGTCTTGTTTTATATTGTAGTGTCTTACCTTTTGTGAATAAAGCAAGTATTTCGTCAGGAGACATCCCTTTACTAAGCTTGTATTCCCCTGCTTTTATTTTTGTATCTTGCTTCGTAATTTTTGCAATCGCTATAAAATATAAAGCAGGATAAATAATTGATTTTGATTCTAATTTTTTAGCAATTATTCGAATATTACTACCTTTCTTGATTTCAAAACTTTCAATATCTTCACTCAAAGAAAACTTTTTGAAATTAATGAATTCAGTGTAGCCATAGTACGCAACACTCCCACCGATCACAAAGATAAGGGGTAATAAAATCTTTAATAAAAACTTCATGGCTTATCTACAGTTACCCTATAACACCTATATCTTTTTAAAGATTAATGTTCCGTTTGTTCCACCAAAACCAAAGGAGTTACTCATTGCAATATTAATTTTTGCATCACGTGCAGTGTTAGCAACATAATCCAAGTCACACTCCGAGTCTTGGTTATCTATATTGATAGTAGGAGGTAAAATTTGGTCACGTAGTGCAAGTATACTAAAGATTGCCTCAATACCACCAGCAGCGCCTAACAGGTGACCAGTCATTGATTTAGTAGAACTAACAGCTAATTTATAAGCATGATCTCCAAATGCCCTCTTGATAGCATTTGTTTCTGCAATATCACCAGCTGGGGTTGATGTGCCATGCGCATTAACATAATCAATATCTTCTGGATTCAACCCTGCATCTTTAAGCGCATGATCGATACAACGTGCTGCGCCCTCACCATCTACGGCTGGTGATGTCATGTGATATGCATCACTACTCATACCAAAACCAACTAACTCACACATGATTTCAGCGCCACGAGCTTTAGCAAATTCGTATTCTTCAAGCACTAATACACCTGCACCATCACCCAAAACAAAACCATTACGATCTTTATCCCATGGGCGACTTGCTGCTGCTGGATCATCATTACGTGTTGATAATGCTCGCATTGCTGCAAAGCCACCTATACCTAAAGGTGTGGTACACATTTCTGCACCTCCGCCTAGCATCACATCGGCATCACCATAGCTAATCATTCGTGCAGCATCACCAATACTGTGTGTTGCTGTAGCACAAGCTGATACCGGTGACATATTGTGACCTTTTAAGCCGAGCATGATCGAGATATTACCTGCAACCATGTTTACGATCGCACTAGGAACAAAGAAAGGGGATATTTTTCGTGGTCCCCTTTCCATATAAACTTTTGTGTCTCTTTCTATTGTGCCTATCCCACCAATACCAGAACCTACTATTGTACCGATTCGATGAGCATTTTCTTCTGTTACCTCTAAACCAGAATCCTTCATTGCATCAAAAGCAGCACCGATACCATAATGGATAAAAGGGTCCATTTTTTTGAGGTCTTTTTTAGGTATGTAATCGGTTGCAGTAAAATCATCAACGTTACCGGCAATTTTTACCGAAAAATCTGTAGTATCAAAAAGTTCAGATGGTATTAAACTGATACCACTAACTCCTTCAGTAATATTCTTCCATGCTTTTTCTATTGTTGATCCAACAGGAGAGACAATTCCGAGACCTGTAACTACTACGCGACGTTTTGACACAAGATAATTCCTATTTATAATTTATTACTCTAAGCCTAGAGTGGATTCTAAATAACAGTATACAAAAAAAAACCGCAGAAGCCATTAGCAATCAGCTAACAGCCCTACGGCATTTTGATAATAATAGTTATATTAACCGTTATTATTTACGTAATCGATTGCTAACTGAACTGTTGTGATTTTTTCAGCATCTTCATCTGGAATCTCAGTACCAAACTCTTCCTCTAAAGCCATTACAAGTTCAACAGTATCAAGTGAATCTGCGCCAAGGTCATCAACAAAAGAAGCTGCATTGGTAACTTCTGATTCTTCAACGCCTAACTGCTCAACTACAACACTTTTTACGCGTGCTTCAATATCACTCATGATAAATAATTCCTTAATAATTAAAATAAACTATACGGTTCTATACCGCAAAACTGAACTGTTTTAGAAACAATAACAATTCACTAAAAAATAATCTTGGGCTATTGTAGAGAAATTCAAGTCACTACACAATTAGAGTTTATGACTCTTTTGGGGTATTTTACTTATGCAATACAACTCGCATGATCGTCTACGACATATACATACCACCATTAACATGCAATGTTTCGCCTGAGATATAAGCCCCCATATCAGAAGCTAAAAATAGAACAGCATTTGCAATATCTTCTGGCTGACCAAGCTTACCTAAAGGAATATTTTCTAATAGTTTCGTTTTAATATCATCAGATAATTCTTTAGTCATATCAGTATCAATGAAACCAGGCGCCACTACATTAACTGTAATATTTCGAGAGCCAATTTCTTGTGCCAATGATTTAGAAAAACCTACAACACCAGCTTTAGCTGCTGCATAGTTTGCTTGTCCTGCATTACCTGTTGACCCAACAACGGATGAAATTGAAATAATACGTCCTGTACGTGCCTTCATCATGCCTCTCAAACAGCTTTTGCTCAATCGATACACGGAGGTAAGATTAGTATCCATAATGTCACCCCATTCCTCTTCTTTCATCCGCATCATTAAATTATCACGCGTGATGCCAGCATTATTAACTAATATGGTAATTGCACCGTATTCATCTGTTACACTTTTAATCAGCGAAGAGATTGACTCAGGATCTGTTACATTTAATACATGGCCAGTTCCTTTGATATTCGCAGCTTTAAAATAATCACTAATCGCATTAGCACCATTCTCTGATGTTGCTGTTCCTATAACCGTTGCACCAGCTTTACCCAAGCTTTCTGCTATTGAACGTCCAATTCCTCGGCTTGCACCTGTTACCAATGTTACCTTTCCATCTAAACCTTCTAAATTAGCCATTACTCTATATCCTTCTAAGCTGTGCACAGTTTGAGTGCTTTTTCCAATGATGCATTATCGCTTACGCAAATATTACCCAATGTGCGATTTATGCGCCTGTTTAAACCAAATAATACTTTACCTGGGCCAAATTCTATTATGATATCTGCACCCTGATCAGTATGTAAGTTGTTTATCGTGTCAACCCAAAGTACAGGCTGGTATAGTTGTTTTGATAGTGCATCTTTTCTTTCTTTGGCCCCCTCAAAACTCTTTGCTACAAAGTTTTGTAAAACAGGATATTGCGATTCTGTAAATATGGTTTTTTCTAATGTAGTCTCCAGCTTCTCGGCAGCTCCTTTTAATAAGCTACAGTGTGAAGGAACACTTACTGGTAGTTTTATAGCACGCTTAGCACCTGCCTCAATAAGCTTATCAATAGCAAAATCAACCGCTGCTACTTCTCCAGCAATAACAACTTGGCCAGGAGAGTTAAAATTAACGGCTTCAACAATGCCTTTGTCTTTTGAATCTGTACAAATTTTTACTATTGTTTCATCATCCAACCCTAAGATTGCCGCCATTGCACCAGCACCATCAGGTACAGCTTGCTGCATTAATGTAGCACGTTCAGACACTAATTTAATTGCATCACTAAAGCCAATCACACCACTTGCTACCAAGGCAGAATATTCACCAAGGCTATGTCCTGCCATTCCTACGGGAAGACAACCTCCTTGTCTCAACCAAATACGCCACACGGAAATACCTGCCGCTAGCATAATGGGCTGCGTATTCTCCGTCTGATTTAAAGCGGCCACATCTTCTTGCTTGGTAATTGCCCACAGATCTCTCCCTAAAGTATCTGAAGCCTCTTGAAAAGTATCTATAACTTCATTAAAGTTTTCTGACAATTCAGATAACATCCCAACAGATTGTGAACCTTGACCTGGGAATACAGCAGCAAATTGCATATTATTTTCCTTTATTTATCTATTTTTACATTAAGTGACCTGACTTCTTGTACTAAAGATCTCCCATTGTAATATTAAAAACCGCCCACATAATATTAGGTATTGTGTGATTATGCACAGGTTAATTCAGAGTTATCGCTGTAAATGCAGTGTTAAGCTCAGTTAATATATGATAGAGCTGTGTTAAATAAACCTTGTTAATTCGAACAAGTAATGGATAATACGCCGATTCTCAGTGGAGCAGTAAATAGTAATAGTATGGCTAAAGAAGAAAGCATAGAAATGGAAGGAACAGTAGTGGATACACTACCAAATACAACCTTCAAAGTTGAATTAGAAAATGGGCATGTTGTAAACGCCCATATATCAGGTCGCATGCGTAAAAATTATATTCGCATACTCACTGGAGATCAGGTCACTGTGCAGTTAACGCCTTACGACTTAACAAAAGGACGAATTACTTATCGTAGTAAATAGACTTCACAAATCACCATCTCTAGTTAATTAATATCGCATAAAAAAGGCAGCCATTGGCTGCCTTTTTTATTTATTAGTCTTAATTCACAATAAAATTATCATTTTATTGTATCCACCCCCCTTATTTTTCGATGATTTATATGACTAAAACATCAGTTTTAAAACATAAAACATCGAAAAATAAGGGGGGTGGGTATATATAAATCTTTTAAAATGACTATTAAGGACAGATAAAGAAGTAATTATGCCTTAACCGTCACTTTTTTATCATCATAACTCAGGACTAACTTGCCTGATTTCTCAGAAATACGCACAGTTCCACCATCTTTACTCAACGAACCAAATAATAGCTCATCAGCCAATGGACGCTTGATGTGCTCTTGAATTAAACGCTCCATTGGGCGTGCGCCCATTGTTACATCGTAGCCTTCTTTGGCTAACCAGTGCTTTGCCTTAGCATCTACAATCAAAGTAACCTTCTTCGCATGGAGCTTTTCTTCTAGACGAATTAAGAATTTATCAACGATAGAAACAATAACCTTTTCATCTAATGATTTGAATTGGATTACACCATCCAAGCGATTACGGAATTCAGGTGTGAAGACTTTTTCAATCGCCTTCATTGTATCCATCGTGTGGTCTTGTTTGGTAAAGCCCATGGAGCTACGGCTCATATTTTCTGCGCCTGCATTACTGGTCATTACTAATATTACATTTCTAAAATCAACTTTACGTCCTGTACTATCAGTTAAAAAACCGCTATCCATTACTTGTAATAGTAAATTGAAAACATCTGGGTGCGCTTTTTCAATTTCATCCAGTAGTAAAACAGCATGCGGATTTTTATTAACCGCGTCGGTTAATAATCCACCATCATCAAAGCCGACATAACCAGGAGGTGCACCGATTAAACGCGATACAGTATGTCGCTCCATGTACTCCGACATATCAAAACGAATGAGTTCAATACCCAAATTTTCAGCCAATTGCATGGTAACTTCTGTTTTACCCACACCTGTTGGTCCTGCAAAAACAAATGAGCCAATCGGTTTAGTATCTTCACGCAGACCAGAGCGAGACATTTTAACCGCTGTCACCAATTGATCGATTGCCATGTCTTGACCAAATACAACTCGTTTTAAGTTGAGATCAAGGTTACGCAGTACTTCCATATCTGAACTTGAGACTGTTTTGGGTGGTATACGTGCAATTTTTGCAACTATGGCTTCAACATCACTTACTGTAATTTTCTTTTTACGGGTAGCTTTTGGTTGAAGTTGGCGGTTTGCACCAGCTTCATCTATGACATCGATTGCTTTATCAGGTAAGAAACGGTCGGTGATATAGCGCTCTGCTAGTTTTACCGCGGACTCTATGGCGGGTAAGGTGTATGAAACATCATGGTGTTCTTCAAAACGACTTTTCAAACCTTTTAAAATCTTTATTGTCTCATTAACACTTGGCTCATTAATGTCAATCTTTTGGAAGCGACGAGCAAGCGCCCTCTCCTTCTCAAATATGCTGTGATATTCTTGAAAAGTAGTTGAACCAATACATTTTAGCTCACCCGTTGCTAACATGGGTTTAAGTAAGTTTGATGCATCCATGGTGCCACCAGAAGTAGCTCCCGCACCAATCATAATATGTATTTCATCAATGAAAAGAATAGCATGCTCTTCTTTCTTAATTTGATTTAACACGCCTTTTAAACGCTTTTCAAAATCTCCACGGTATTTTGTGCCAGCAACTAACGCACCCAAATCTAAAGAATAAATAATTGCTTCTTGTAAAACTTCAGGCACTTCTTTATCTACGATACGTTTAGCTAAGCCTTCTGCAATCGCAGTTTTACCCACGCCGGACTCACCTACTAATAATGGGTTATTTTTACGACGACGGCATAATACTTGTACAGTACGCTCAACTTCATCTTCACGGCCAATTAATGGATCAATTTTACCTTGTTTAGCAGACTCATTTAGATTTGTAGAAAATTGCTCAAGCGGGCTTTGTTTTACTTCTTCCTCTTCTGAACCTTCGCCTGAAGCCGCTTCATGTTGAGACTCATCATTTATTTCATCAAGAGTAAAATCTGAAATCATTGTTTCATCTTTATGGATATCATGTGAAACATAGTTGACTAAGTCCAAACGGCTCATATCTTGGCGACCAAGATAATAAACGGCATGCGACTCTGGTTCACCAAAAATAGCAACCAAAATATTCTCGCCTGTAACTTCACCTTTACCTGTAGCTTGTACATGGTAAACAGCACGTTGGATAACACGCTGAAAACCTAAAGTTGGCTGAGTTTCACGAGGATCACCCTCAGCTAGAACAGGGGTATTCTCTTCAATATAACTATCAAGCTCTGTTTGTAAAACGGGAATATCAATACCGCAAGCACGTAATGCTTTTGCTGCGGAAGGGTTATTAGTCATGGAAAATAGTAAGTGCTCAACCGTGACAAATTCATGATGTCTATCCCTAGCATCTCTAAATAGCTTATTGATTGAATATTCAACTTCAGTACTTAACATTTTTATTCTCCTTTTTTATAACCCTGCAAAAAACTAGTCTTGCTCCATCGTACACAACAATGGGTGTTCATTTTCTCTTGCAAAATCATTCACCATAGCCACTTTGGTTTCTGCAATATCTTGAGAAAAAACACCACAAACACCTTTGCCCTTGGTGTGCACGTTTAACATGATTCGTGTGGCAGTTTCTTCATCTAAATTAAAAAAGATGTTTAAAATCTGCACTACAAACTCCATAGGAGTGAAATCATCGTTGTTCAGTATAACCTTATAGCGCTTAGGTTCTGCTACATCTGGGCGGGATTCCAGTACCACCAAGCCAGATTCATGATCATTTTCTTTATCTGATTGGTTATTCACCGAGTTTAAAATTGTATTTCCTATAAACAATGTACTATCCTGCCTTAACTCATGTGAGCAATCATTTGATCGCCAAATTCAGAGCTACTTACTTCAACTGCATCGGACATTTGCATTGAGAAGTCAAATGTTACTTTCTTTGCGGCAATAGCACCAGAAAGAGCTTTGACTACAAGATCAGCTGCTTCTATCCATCCTATGTGCCTCAACATCATTTCTGCGGATAAAATGATAGAACCTGGATTTGCTTTATTTTGACCTGCGATGGGCGGAGCTGTTCCGTGTGTAGCTTCAAACAAACCAATGGTATCTGATAAGTTTGCACCTGGTGCAATACCGATTCCACCAACTTGAGCAGCCAATGCATCAGAGATGTAATCACCATTTAAGTTTAGTGTTGCAATCACATCATATTCCGTTGGGTACAACAGAATATTTTGTAAGAATGCATCAGCAATCACATCTTTTATGACAATCTGTTTACCTGTTTTAGGATTATTAAAGGCTAACCAAGGGCCTCCGTCTAATTCTGTTGCACCGAATTCATTACGCGCTAGGTCATAACCCCATTGTTTAAATCCACCCTCGGTGAATTTCATGATATTGCCTTTGTGTACGAGTGTTAGACTTGGTTTATCATTATCTATTGCATATTGCAGTGCTTTTCGAACGAGTCTTTCTGTGCCTTCTTTAGAAACAGGTTTAACTCCAATTCCTGATGTCTCAGGAAAACGAATCTTAGTTACTCCCATTTCATCTTGCAAAAAGTTAATAACTTTTTTAACTTCATCAGAGCCACTTTCCCATTCGATACCTGCATAAATATCTTCTGAGTTTTCACGAAAGATAATCATGTCTGTCTTTTCTGGCTCACGTAACGGGCTAGGTGTACCTTCGTAATATCTGACAGGGCGCATACAAGTATATAGGTCAAGTTCTTGACGCATAGTAACGTTTAGAGAACGAATTCCTCCGCCTACAGGTGTGGTTAATGGTCCTTTTATTGACACTACATATTCTTTCAAAGCATCCATCGTTTCTTCTGGCATCCACACATCTTCACCGTATATCTTGGTAGATTTTTCTCCTGCATATATTTCCATCCAATGAATTTTCTTTTCTCCTGAATAGGCCTTTGATACAGCTGCATCGATTACTTTCTTCATGACAGGTGTAACATCAATACCAATACCGTCACCTTCTATATAAGGAATAATTGGTTCATTTGGCACATTAAGTGAAAAATCAGCATTACAGGTGATTTTTTCACCTACATCTGGGATTTTGATATGTTGGTAAGTCATTAAAGTTACTCCAATAATATTTTTACAAAGATGGGGCTATTGTAGCCCAAATCAAGGTGATTCACGCTTTTGTTTTTTCAAAAATCTGTTAAATTACGCATCTTGATTTTTACAACGCCCTCGGCTTAAAGGAAAAATAGAATGAAATATCATGTATACGGAATTGGCAATGCTTTGGTTGATAAAGAATTTGAAGTAACTGATCAATTTCTTGCAGATAATGATATTGAAAAAGGCTTAATGACATTAATCGAACAAGACCAACAAGTTACCTTATTGAATAATTTAAAAGAAGAATTTGGTTTGAAAAAGCGTGCAGGTGGCGGTTCAGCGGCAAATACTATCGTTGCAATCAGCCAATTCGGTGGCAAAACATTCTATGCCTGTAAAGTTGCCGACGATGAGACTGGAGACTTCTATATGAAAGACCTTGCCATTGCTGGAGTAGAAACAAAACTAGATCAAATAAAAGGCGATGGCGTCACAGGTAAGTGCCTAGTGATGGTAACAGATGATGCCGAACGAACCATGAATACCTATTTAGGAATCACCTCTGATTTTTCTGAAGATGATTTACACATTGACGAATTACGAAATTCTGAATATCTTTATATTGAAGGCTATTTGGTGACTTCCGACGTATCCCGCAATGCGGCAATTAAAGCACGTCAGATTGCACGTGAAAATGGTATAAAAACTGCCTTCACATTCTCTGACCCAGCCATGGTGACCTATTTTAAGGAAGGTATCTCAGAAATTATAGGGGATGGTGTTGATGTCTTATTTTGCAACGAAGAAGAAGCACAGACCTTTACTAGCACAGAAAATTTAAATGATGCTATTGTGGAACTTTCCAAAATTGCTAACAAAATTGTAATTACTCTAGGATCAAAAGGAGCAAGAATCATCACTGATAATAAACAAGTAGATATTGAGGCCAGCCCAGTAAAAGCAATAGATACAAATGGCGCAGGAGATATGTTTGCAGGAGCATTTATGTATGGGTTAACTCAAGGAATGAGCGATAGAGATGCTGGAATGCTAGCAAGTGAATCAGCTGCTCGTATTGTTGCAACCTTTGGCGCTAGACTAGACAAAAATGTTCACGAAGATCTATTAAAAAATTACATTAACTAGTAACCCCAAATTCTGGACTTAACTTGAATTAATAATCACTATTTTTTAACATTTTTTTGTAAGGCTGAAGTTAAACGCTGATAACGTTTAAGTGTGAACTCAAAGTCCTTCTGTACCTTATTCTTTTCAACAATATTTTCAGTGATTGCCTGTTGGTAAATTTTCAAGTTATCTATAATATTCGTTATTTGTTTTTCCAAGGAATCTATCTGTTGCGCCATACCTGTACGCTCTAAACGTCTCTCTAGTGAACCTAGCTTGTTAGATTGGACTTGGTGTCTTGACTTTAATAAGTCGATAGTTAACTGCGCTAATCTC